>Ga0209489_109380_pt1 | contig 12238 bp, 5 predicted proteins | sample SiratrowhiteBW_FD_187527 | JGI IMG/M metagenome (GOLD analysis project Ga0209489, IMG submission 187527) | Root nodule microbial communities of legume samples collected from California, USA - Siratro white BW (SPAdes) (version 2) | ecosystem: Host-associated > Plants > Roots > Nodule | place: USA... | reverse complement strand
AAAAGCAAAACACATAAAATCAAAATCAATTCTAAAATCAATTCACCCTCTGAAAGAGTCTAAATTGAGATTCTGAAAGAGTCTAAATTGAGATGAAAACTTTTCTCAGAGTTTTTTTTTTTTTTTTCTTTTCTCATTTTGATAGGATGTCTTCAAGCCCTCTAAAAAGCCCAAAGCAGGTTATGGGAAGCACTAACTTGACAAGGAGACAAATGACTATGCAAAAACTCCTAAGACTTGCTGGAAAGACAAAAGATAGAACTTATGAATGCAAGTTAATGGAGAGAAAGAGATGAAAACCACGAGAATACATTAAAGGGTTTCCTACTACTATATGAGTGAAAGAGAAGAGTTCAACCTTGGGAGAGAGAGGACAAGAGGAGAAAGGGTTGTACATGAAGAAAAATGACTTAAACATAATGTAAAAATTATTAAGTTTAGTTATAATTCTAATCTTCATGTGAACATAGAATGAGAAAAGAAAGTATATCAAATTGTATTTTCTTAAGACTTGGTGAAATGAACATTATTAAAAAGACCTTTTTAAAATTTAATGACTATGTTTTATTTTGGTGGAATGAAGTGATAAAAAAAATTGAAAATGGTAAAATAAGAGAAATAATCACTTCTAGAAATTTCAAATATCTTATTTGATCTAAATTTGTTTTTTTTTTTAAAAAAAAAAAGAGATTATTTTGAAACTCCAAGAAGGATTTAAAAAGAGTCATAGAAGTGTAGAGAGATATTATAAGGAAATGAAAGTCCCTCCTCATTAAATTGGACATGGAGGAAAGACTAGAATTCACTATGACAAGGTTCATGAATGGTCATAACAAAGATATCCAAGGCATAGTGGAGCTTAAGGATTATAGAACCTTGGAGTTAACTTGTCCGATGATCAAGGATAATATTCTAAATTTCCTTACTCATCTTCTAGACATGTGGAAACATACAATCGTTCATCTTCTTCATCACAACCCAAATTTCAAGAAAAGACAAAGTGAAAAAATGTTTTAAATGTTTGGTTATGGACACGTTACATCTAAATGTCTAAAAAAAAGGTTATGATGTTAAAAAGTAATTCAAAAGTATATTTAGAACATGCTTTATTTTCTTTTAAGTAAAGGTTTCTCAAGTGATAAAGAGTAAGTTTTCTCCAATTGAAGGGAATTTATTAAAGACTAGGCACATTCTTGGCCATGTAAAAGTATTTCAAAAAAATCAAAGAAAATATACGATATAGTTGATTTATACTATAGTTTTGGATTTTTTTTTATAACAAAATCAACTCTCTTTAAAATTTGTTTGAATCTCAATTTAGGTAATTTTTTATCATAACTAGATATGAGAGTTAAAAAATGGATTTAATTGCTAATACTTATTATTTTCTTAAAAACAAATTGGATTAAGAGAAGAGGAATTGAAGCCAAGAAAATAAGGGATTAAAGAATAATTTGTCACAGAACAACTTAGGCCCAGCGAATAAAACCTGAGCCCAATCTGAAAAAACTGGAGAACAATTTAGAGGAAATGCACCCGATATAGGTAACTTGAGATGATTGTTGAGTTCAGTTTCACAAAAATCTATGGTAATGATGCTCATTTATATATCAAGAATGTGGAAGATGGAATTCATGAGATGTTTCATGAGATGCAATGTTGTCTGACAATGGTCTGAGAGATTTTGATGTCTACATCATGAAAGATAAATACCTTGAAGAATCACTATTACCGCGTGTTCTAGACTTTGATGTATTAGGTTGGTGGAAGCTAAACAAACTCAAGTACCTTACTCTTTCCAAGATGGCCCGGGATGTATTAGTTGTTCGTGTTTCTACTACTGTGGCTCCTGATTCTGTGTTTTATTAAAAAAACAAAGAGATGGATTAGTATAGAAGTTCCTTGAGGCCAAAGACAGTGGAAGCTATTGTATGTACTAAGGACTGGATGCAGTATAGAACAACTGAAGCTTCTAATGCGCTTGTGAAAATGGTATTCTAGAGTTTTTTTAGAAGACTATAGTATCTGGTAGAATTTTTATCTGAGTTCATAATTCTACATTGTTAAAATTTAATGACGCAAATATGCAGTTTTTGGTGCAGCTTCAATTTTAGACTATAACAAGTGACTGCCCATTTGGTTGATACATGTAGCTATAATTTTAGTCTCTTAAGTTGTAGTAAAAATTTCTTCCTTCGTAGAACGTGGCTTTTGCTTGAACAAGCCGATAAATATATTAAATATATTAAATGATAGATAGAGTAGAGTGACACACAAAGCTGCTCGAAGGAGTGAAGGGGTGAAAATGAATCGGACGAAGAGGTAAGATTAAGGAGAGAACCGGATAAGGAATGGAGGGGTGGAGGGTAATTTTTACTTTGTATTTTTTTACTTAAGGGCAAAGAAGTACTTTCACTTTGAAGAATTTGTTGTAACTTGAGCTCGACGCTAATTGGGCAATTGGGCTAGGACATGTGGAACTGTGTCAAATTTCAAATTCTATCTAATACTTGCTCTAAATTAGAGTTAGGATCTTCTTCCGGTAAGGAGCGAATTTGGGAATTAGGATTTTGTGAGAGTAGTTTCTTATTTTCATCATTTTTATGTAATGTTTATCTTCTTTATGATTATGAGGAGTTAAATTCATTGTTGTTAGGATTAGAATTTATATTTCTAAACTTTTATATAATTGTTTCAATTTTTATATTTATGTTTTTGCTTTTAATATATTGGTATTTTAATTCTACGGTTATTGTCAGTTATATTGATTTATGACTTTATTTTTTATTCTTTGAGTATTGGAAAATATATTTTGTAATAAAAAGATTATATTAAAATATCAAATAAAAACTTATGTTGAAATAGAGCAAGATTTGTTTATTGTATTAAGACCCTTAAAGAGATTATAAGTTTTATTTATAAACAAAATTGACTATTAATAGATAAAGCACAAAAAAAGTTAGATGAAAACACTCAAAAGTAAAACTAAACTAATCTTACCAAAAGAATCATGTTAAAATACATTAAAAAAAGTCAATCAAAACAAATAAATTTTATAGACAAAACATACACAAGAGAAGTGATTCAATTTGGTAATCCCCAATGATATTAAATTGGAAATTTATGTTCAAGATTCTTAGACAAGCAAATTGTGAGAACATTGTTCAACACTTTTAACAAGTTTTTGTTGCACTTTTTTTTCCCCTTTTGGCTTGTATGTTCTCGACAACTTAGTTTCTAATTGTCCATTGTTTTTGGATTTTAACTCATGAACTCAAAGTCTAATTGAAAATCCTATAGATTTTAAGAATTACAATACTTAGAATTTAAATGTTTGTAAATTTTAAATCAATGCAAAAGCATGTTTATTTTAAGAAATTTTTTAAAGAAATTCTAACCCTTTTAAACTCTAAAATATTATAAGAACAAAACTATAGACTCAAAACAATAAAAGGTAGACACAACTAGATCAACGAATTCTTAATTTTATACCCATTTATTCTGCAACATGATGCAATAATGGATACAAAAGCTTGATCAATAGATTAACATGTAAACAAGCACAAAAACATGTATAAGAACTACTAAACACTTATTTGGCCCAATGGATTTACAAAGGAAAACAAAAAGTCACATCAGTCATGAAAATAGGTTTAGAAAACAAAGAACAACCCATTTGTATGAATTATTTACTTGGAGTGTTATAACATTTTCTAAATTCAAGTTGAATCCAAAGCTCTGATGACCAATTGATATTAAACTCCCTTAGTGTGTGAAGGATCTATCAACTCAACTCAAGAAGGTTTTGAAAGCAACAAACTCCATATAAGATATGAAAGCTTGCAACAATCACACAAAATAAAAATAAGACAAGTTTAATTGAAGAAAAAAAGAAAACAAAACATGAAATTAAGGAAGAAAAATTAACATGCCACCTGAAATCATCAATCACTCAAATATAAATGCATTGAAAATTCTTTAATCCAAGAAACTCTGCGAAATAAAAATCTATATAAAAAAATATCATATTCTAAAGAGACTTAAATCTCACAAATTAATTATATTTTATTATTCAAATATAATTTGTACAAGGAAAGGAATTTTTTATTTACACATTATCAAAACTACTATAAAAGGAAATTTTTCTATGAAGGCAGAATTTGAATATATATATATATATATATATCCTTGTTCAAAGCACAAAGAAATTTGTGGATAAGACTTGGAGATAAAAGTCCTAGTAAAGAAGATCCTCCAAGTTGGCCACTATTAGCCAAGTTAGCTACCGTTAGCCAAGTCTACAAAAGCATATATTGAGTCTCCTAAGAACTGTGACCAAGGGCAATGGTACCAGAAGAGCTTGGCCTTTCATATAGAAGTGAATCAACGCACCAAGACCATTTCTCAAATCTTGGAACAGGTCAAATACTTACGGATTAAACTTTCTACAAAATGTGAATTAAGGGAGAGAACATTTGCGTTATAATCCCAAAAATTATTGTTATTAATGATCTTCTTGTGATTTTATTAAAGTTCAAACATAAGTATTATAATATAGTTAATTTAGATTTGTATTTATTTTAAATATTAAGAGAATGCAAAGATGAAATAATATTTTATTTTATATTTTAATATTATAAGTTTACTATCGTATTTATTTCATATTATGTTATGTAATATTTTGACTATACTTATTTTACTAATATCAATTCAACTATAATTGAACTACCGAATCTCACAAATTAGTTTTTCAATCCAACTTTAAAAAGATTCTCGCTTGTTCATGATTAATACAAAGAGAAGTTCCAATTAGTAAATTTTAACGGTTTTTATTTTATTTATTTATTAATGCACACAGCTCAAGTAAAAATTAACTCAAGCCATTGTTCTATTAAATTAGAATCTTATGTTTTCATTATTGTTAGTCTTTTATTTGAACAGTTGAATTTAATAACAAACATACTAAATATTTTTGATTTATTAAACGTTATATCACCTCACAATTCATGCATTATTTGAAATTATAGATAACAAAAATTATTAAAAACAAAAACTAATTAACCGTGAATATCTCATCCAGGTTTTTCAAATTTAGAGATAATTTTTTCTCAGTCCTTTCCGCTGAATCGGTATTTGGGACAGTGTCCCCTTTCTCCTGTTTCTTGTCTCTTTCACTTTCTCTCTCTTGCTCTCTGTTAAATACCGGAGAAAGAGAGAGAAAGCGATAGAGCGTGTTTGAAGCGTCAGCAACAACACTGATCAAAGTGGTTTTAGAGAAATCCCATGGCAGAAGAAGGCAAACCCGATGCTCAGCTCTTTCAGCTTCTCTCCAATCTCCTCCACCAGGTTCATCTTTTCGTCTCAATTTCTTATTCGCTTCTCAATATCTTGTCCCAATTTCGAATTAACCTTCAATTTTACATTTTTATGGAATTTGATCATCTGGGTATAACGCTTTTTACAATCTTACGATTCTGAGATCCGTCAATTGCGTTTCTGTTGCTATTTTTGTTCTGGTTTCATGCTTCAATTCAGTTGAATTTTACATTCGGATTGTGCTCCCTTCGTTTTTACAAGTTTTCATCATGCCTTTTGAGGTTAGGGTATTGTGATTTTAATCCTTGTTATCGTGAATGTAATTGTATCAGCGGTGTGTTTTCCTCTATATTTGCTTAATTTTACTCATAGACTCGTGAGAAATTGTTGTTTCTCTTGTGGAAAGTAATGGGTTACTGCAACAGTGTGGTAGGCTAAATGGCTAATCCTCTTTAGTTGTTGTGGTTTGTGTAGTTCCGATGGGGGACAGAATCGTTCTAGAGCCAAAAATACTCATGCTTTGTAATTTTATATGTTTCTTTGTGCTTGAAATCTGTGAATTGGGGAGATAAAAGCAATTTTCCAGTTATTATGATATGTCATGATCTGAATTTGTATGATAAATGCGAGTGTTAGATGAGTAATTGGACTGTCAATCGTTCTTGGTGAGAAGTAGTAAGATATCATCATATCAAAACTTTAAAGAGTCTTATTAAAAAAATCAAACAAAAATTTGATGGGTATTTATGAGTTAAAAGGATGACTAGCATGAAGTTGCAGTCACCAAATTTCATCAGACAGAGTCCTGGCCCTTTTGAGAATGCTTTCTTTGACCATCCTTCTTCTAGCTGCATGAATTCTTGTGTTTCCTAGCTTTCATTGTATCTGTGATGGCTGCGTGACTCAGGCATCAAAAAATTTGACTGCAGCCACTATCTGTATTCATCGTTCTGCCATCATCTGATATAGTTAGTTAGTACACCCTAAAGGTCTAATACTGTAATATGTTTGTCCGGACTTTAAAACATCGTTGTGAATGTATTGATATATAGCCACATTCTCTTCATGAACTCATGACCTGTCCCTCATTTCCTTCCACTTTTACCATCATGTCAGCCTTCCGTGTTTTAATTATGAATGATTTTTGGATATTAGTGATGCATGGGAAACAAAAAGGTAACCATATCTACCTTAAATAGTGTGTTTTGGACCAAGTTATTGATTGATCATTGATAAAAGTAATTGTTTGTTTTCAAAGTTTGGAGGTGAAGGAGCATTAGTGAGGATACTGTACAATGACTACCAAAACCTCGTTCTGTTGGACAGGGTTGCCCACACGGATCAAAAAACACCATTTCTGTCAAAAATAAAATCATTAAGATAGTAGATTTAATTTTTTAATGGTTTCACTTAAAGTCTTTCTTGATCTACTTGAGCCCCTTATTAGTGTATTATTGTCCATGTGATCATCACTTTCAACTGGCACTTCTGATGCTCTTTTCAACTGTTCAAAATTGAGCATACTGTACAGAAATTATAAGGGCAACCACCTTCATGAGTTTCCCACATAGCGAGGCCTAGAGAGCTGTAGATGTAAGTAATGCACATCCTTTCCCTTGCAAAGGGAGAGGCGGTTTCTAGGATATTTACCTGTGATTCTCAAGTGAGGATACTGTACACAAAAGGAAAAAATGTATGGCCTTTCTGTTATGGAGTTGTGGATTTCTCCATTAAGAATCTGTACTCTGAATTTCACATAACCATTTACAGTGTAATGAACTGAATTTCTTGTATTATAGTGTTTTCTGGTGGAGAAGAATATCTGTATACTATTATGGGATCTAGTTCATTTAACTATGATCTTAATCACCTATTTCTTATAATTAGATTTAACTTGATTCCGATGATCTTGTGAACATAACAAGATTAGCTGTCTTCTTTTTCCAACTTGATGAATTTGACTTATTTTACTCATGATTTTAATATCTATGGTCATTGCTTCTACAAATTGCTAACTTCTAAATCATTTAATATTAGTCATTTATAATGCGTAAATCGAAGATTATTACATATACATGCTGCTTCTCTGGTTTCCATCCACAGTTTAACTTCCAATGCTGTATATCTTAATAATGGTGGTTATATAATATACTCACGCATTTTTTTTATGGTAAACTGTGTAGGTGGAAGAACTAACGAATCAAGAAGAAGTTGAGCTCCGTTCTAAAATTGAAACCCTTGGGTTAGAGGTTACAAAAGTTCCTTCAAAGTCAACCCAGCACCTTAACGAGGTGGTTTTCTCTTTATAGTTTAGCCATTAATCGATGTAGAGTTCTCTTATTCCTGTTGAAATGGGTTAGAATGTGATTTTTTTTTATCATGTCTTAGATTATCCTCAATTAATTTTCTTATTTCCTCGTTGTAGTTATAATATTTCTCTTTTCTTATGATGTTTATTTCTTAATTGGTTAGGATTATGATTATAAATGAGGGCTAGTTAGTACTTGAAGTTTTATGAACATAACAAATACATAATCTCAACAAAATGAAATAACATTCTCCTTTTGTTTTTATTTTATTCCTTACCTACACAGTTTGAAATTGCCAAGGAGTTGGACAAATTATCAGCAAGATTAGATGATCTTGATGAGATGATATCAACATCAATGGCTTCAGATCCACAGGTGCAGTCACTCTTGAGTGATACAGCTGATGTATGGATGCCAGTTATCACAGCTACCTCTGAGGAAAGACGCAATTTCACAGCAGCTACAGCAGATAACACCCTCCAACCAGATGCCGAAAAGTCTCAATAGCTTCCTACTTTCTTGCCTATTGTTTGAAGCACTAAAAACCAGTGTTCAATATATTCTTATTGGAGTATCAATCAAATGTTGAAATTGGACAAGATAGAAAAAGGAAGTTTTTTCATTTTGGGTTTTGAGGCATTCTACAGGGGATAGTTGTTGAGCATAAGGTGTCCATTTTTGTTTGTTAAATAATAAGATCTTTGGTGCAATTTCCCATGAGTAGTTGATCCTCATAATCTTGACTTAGATTCTGATTTCTCTAATTCTTCCAACACAATCTAGTGAAGTTATTTTTCTATGTGCTAAGTCAAATTTTCCTCATGGAAAAATTATGACTTTATGAAATCACGTGGTAGTGAATTCTATTTTTTATCTGTTTTCACTATTTCGGCTCATACCATAAATTCAAGTTAATTTTTCTTTTTAATTAGAAGTAAGACAAATAATATTTATCGCCATTTTTCTTGTTAATTGCATTAAATTTTATTAATATCCTGAAATTTTAGAAAAAAATAATAAAACCAAAAGTACTCGATATCATAATCAAAGGTTAGATAGGTTACTGTGTTAAAATATAATTAAGAATAAAATAAAAAATAATATATATTAACAAAAATACTTATTGTATATGTTTGTAAATCTTAAATATATGTTGCTTTAAACATATTCCAATTTGTTAATTAATTTAAACATTTGTAAGAAGTTTTTATAAAGAAAATTTTAAAATAAAAATAGAAAAAATTAAATTCTTTAACATATGCACTGAGTTTGAAATAAACATAAAAAAAAATATATTAAAGAATTTTTATCAATTAATTTAAACATATTAATTTGATTTATGAAACTACTAATTTAATTTTTCTTTTCCATTTTTTTTCTCAGAAATTTAAATTTGCTCATCAATATATTGATTTATAATTCATGGAAAAATTTATTTATTCTAAAAGTTCTTTTGTAAAATCTTATCCAATGATAATTTAACTTAATTTTTAATTAAATTTGTAGCTTTTAACCTTTCCAACCAAAAGCACACTTCACATGTACCAGCTCTAGTTGTTTACAGGTTGATGATTTTGGTTTAGTTCTGTTAAACATTTTTTGGTTGGGTTTCCGGGTCGAGCTATCTGTGGAACCGAACCGGTCCGGTCACAGTGTGCTTCTTCGTCATCTCAGGTTTTGATTCTCATTCTCGATGTAGCATTGGCTCTGTTTTCAAAGACCATTTGTGAGTAATTTTGCGTTTCTGCTTTAGTGTGTATGACTTCAGATCTTAGATTGTATCAATGATGAATAATAATATGTTTTTGTTCTGTTTCATACATGAGCAGTAACTGAACTTCTTCGTGTTTGCCCTTTCAGTTTTATTCAATTCTTAGTATGTTTAGTATGTCATAGCCGTTTCCTGGGGTACCCCTCAGATGGCAATTGAAGCTTTCATTTCATGTTCATATATTTTGCATTATTGTTAGTAGTTTAATCTGCGCATTGCAATTTTATTTTTATTTATTTCTTAAAATAAAACTAATAAAATTTAATTTATAGATAATATTGAAAATGTCTTACTGAGAGAGTGGGGAGAGTGAGAGAGCCTTGTGATCTGAGTAGTGTATTCTTATTTATAGTTCTTATTTATAATACAATACAAGACCTAATTATGGAAAATATTTTAATTTTTAATAGGAAGGAGGAAATTTAATTCAGAGTTAAATCACATGTTCGAGTAATGCTTTATTGAGCTAATTGTGGTTCTGAAGCTGACTAGTTCTTTTTCTGATGTTTGTTTTTTTGTTAACTTTCAGCAATGACATCCTTAGATATTCGTTCACTGTTTGTATTCTCTGCCATTTTTCGAGTTATTTTGATTGCGTATGGAGAGTGGCAAGATGCTCATATGGAGGTTAGATACACTGATGTCGACTACCTTGTCTTTTCCGATGCTGCTGCTTTAGTGGCTGTGGGTGATTCTCCTTACAAGAGAACCACTTATCGCTATTCCCCCCTTGCTTGCCTTTCTTCTCATTCCAAATTCATTTATCCATCGCTCCTGGGGAAAGTTCCTGCTAAGACTCTTTTTCGGTCACTAAGTTAAAGCAAGATTGATGAACTATATGTGGCAGTTATTTTTCAAATTTTAGATATAAAAGTTTGGCTCCTTAAGAATGAGAGTTACATTTTAGGGACAAAAGTGCAGAATAGACTGGTAAACTGTTAATTGGAAAATCAACAAAGTGAATTTCAACAACTTTATGCTTTGTTATGTTATAAGTTTATGAATGTTATCACAGTCTCGGTCATTGGTTTCCCAATCAACAGTCAAAATTTTGCACTTTTGTTTAGCGTATTGACAGGGCAGCAAAATGTCTTCCTTCCCTGACCCAAGGAGTATGCTTCAATATGCAGACAAATTGGTCACGACGGTCAAGTGAGTTGGATGGGGAGCACATACAATAAAGGGTTTAAAGTATTGAATGTAATGGCTTACTAATAGTCAGCATTAAGCCTAGTGACTGACCCATGTTTGTGGAGCAGGAACGATAAGACAACTATTATTACTGGATAAAGTATGATCAACTGAGTGAGGGCTTCAAAGTCACTCCCAACGTTGGAGATAACTTGCCCACAGGCATTGGTTTGGATCGCAACCTATGTAGCCTTATGTAGTCAAAGAGAAAAAATGTTATTTCCATTATTTGTGAATTAAAGTGACCATTATGCCCCTTGCATTATTTCAAATCAATATGCTGTTACATAATGAATATGCTGAATATTTTTCCAGTCATTACACTTAAGCAAATGTCATCTTATGAAATGCAGATATACTTGTGGGATATTTCATATATTATATTCTAAAGCTACGGATGGCTCCGGAAAATATGTGCAACTATTCTGTCATGGCATGGCTCTTTAATCCATTTATCTTCACCATTGGGACACGTGGGAACTGTGAGCCTATTGTTTGTGCCGTGATATTGTGGATCATGATCTGTCTTTTGAAAGGTATGGTTCTGCATCCGTATTAGCTTAAATTGATGTAGTTGGACTGTTAAGTGTGTCATCTTGCAATCTGTAACACTCCTTAAGTTCTAACTACTGTACTAGTTTAGATGATTAACTGGTGGCCTTCTCTGCAACATAAAGAAGAAATCACTTTTGATACTAAATTTTACAATCTTTATTGCATTGTACTACAGAGAATCTGTCCAAAATAATTTTCCATCTTCTCATTTTACCAAACACTTTCCACTGAAAAGCTAAATCTTTTCATTTCATTCTTTGCTCATTAATTTTATCTCCTACCAAACATTCTAATAGCTAAAAAAACTAGAGATTCTTTGCTACACTCTGTTTTACAGCAACTAGTGGCTAACTTTTAGATGTGTAATTGCACACAAAAATACCTTTTTAATCTTTTGTGTGAGTAGGACACATGTGCAAATATTAATCCTATATTTTTAAGAGGCATAGTGATAGAAAGGGAATAATATGATAAATGTATTCTGGTAAGGAAAACGAAAATGACAATACAAAGCAAACGTCCAGAGCCGGAGCTCCTCAGAGAAATTGCTTCTCTATCCTAATCTCCCATAATATTCTCCATAACTAACCCCCACCCCCCCTCTCTCTCTCCCTTATTACAAGTTCAATACCCCCACCTCCTCGACAGCTCAGCACCTCTCAGTAACTGACTTTTGGTTTTACCCCCTTATTCCTACGTGTATACACTTTCCAAATATTGGGTTTGGGCCTCTCTTGCTTTGGGCTGCCCGATTCATCAATTGTGTTTCTATCACTGCCTACCCCAAGAAGAACAACCTTGTCCCCAAGGTTACGGTGTGGAAATTGGTTGTAAAAGTGCAATTCGTCTTCCCAAGTGGCATCTTCTTCTGCATAATCTTTCCATTTCACTAGAAGCTGTTTTACTGCTTGTCCAGACCGCAGTATTTCCCGATGCGCCAACACTCTCTCCGGTTCAATCATCTGATCGGCCTCAACTTCTAATTCTTTAGGCAATTCAGGTTCTGCTACATGGCTGCCCACTGCTTTCTTTAGTTGTGAAACGTGGAACACTGGATGAATTCTCGAATTAAGTGGCAGTTCGAGTTTATATGCGA
>Ga0209489_109378_pt1 | contig 12241 bp, 7 predicted proteins | sample SiratrowhiteBW_FD_187527 | JGI IMG/M metagenome (GOLD analysis project Ga0209489, IMG submission 187527) | Root nodule microbial communities of legume samples collected from California, USA - Siratro white BW (SPAdes) (version 2) | ecosystem: Host-associated > Plants > Roots > Nodule | place: USA... | reverse complement strand
TTCGTTTTTCCCTCAAAGAACCGCGAAGCACCCTTTTCCCTCACACACAGCTTCTCCTACGAACCGCGAAGCACCCAAAAACCTTTGGTTTTCCCTCACGCAGATTCTCGTCGTCGTCGCCCTCCACCCCTCCAATGGCCGTCGAGTGCAACAAAGTTTCTTGCTTTTTCCCTACAACCAAGCACGAAGCACTCAAAGGTTCCTCCTTTGATTTTCAAATACTAGGCACGAACCACCTTTGTATGTTTTGCAAAGATTTAACAATCAGACCATGCCCCTGCCATTTACCATTTACACCCCTAGTGTCACGTCATAAAAAAATGTCACATCACAGTTGTAATGTGGTTGTAATCCACGTGGGGTTGGCAAACAAACATTTTCCTTTATAATCCAATAAGCTTAATGTTAAGGGGGAAATAGACTTAAACAGTGAAATTGAATAGATTCATCCATTTCTATTAAGAAATAACTTTTTAATTCACTTTCTCTTTCTCAATGTAACCATTTATCATCAATTCGATTATATTCTTAGTGGAATATTTTAAGTTAATGAATATAAAAAATAAAAAATAAAAACGTTAAACTCATTTGACAACGTGTGGAAAATCTAGTGATATTTAGATGCATCTATAACCTTCGATAATAATTTCTCATTACATGTTTTTAATTAACTTTCTGGGATGTGGAATTTGACTTCAACACAATTGCTAGGCACATCATGATGCTGTTGGATGGAAATTTGAAATGTATCTATTATAATATTGCTAGACTTAACTACTAAAACGGCTTAAGGTATCCATCATTGGTAGTAACTCTCTAATTCTGAGCCAAAGCATATGCAGATTATTTTAACAAAGATACTGAACCCAGCAGCAGACATTAGTTATATTAAAACCCTTGATTTGGAAGAAATGAGTTGGTGTGGAACGCAAGGGTTGAAGTGCACATGGAAAAAGCACCATTCCTGAGTCCTTCTGCTAAGGCAAAAGTGCAAAGGCATGCACTTACTTATACGTAATCTACATTACTCGGATCTAAATGTCTGGTTGATGCCCTTGCCTAATGATGCATCAATCTAACACATGCTGACCATGTTCATTTTCCAAGCATTAATGTTTCATATTCATAATAGTTAGTCCAGTATTCTATTAAAGGAAATGCAATCTGTCTAAGGAAAGATCTGTTAATTATTAATAGAGGTATCTAGTAAAATTATCTAGAATCAAATTATGGTAATGTCTATCTACTAGTGATACTTAAAATTATTTGAAGAGAATATAAACTTCAGTGCTTAGTAAATATTAGTACAAAGAATAACAAACATTTAACTAGAATTTATACAATAAAATTCTAACTAAATAAACTTTCTCGATTCTAACTACTCTAGCTAAAAAACTTATATATCTTACCGAAGTAATTTTAGCCGAAAAGGAAAAAAATGTAAAATATTATTAAACACATATGTGTAACTGCTGGAAGAGGTTGGAATTCATGAGAGGTTTCCGTTCTGGAGGTGGAACTTGACACCCTCCAGGAAAAGGGAACAAATGAAAATGGACCCACTTACTTACAGTGACGTTACGTAGGTCGATTGCTTCCTGTCTCAGCAAATGGACAACAGAATCGCCCAACAAGACAACAAAGTCAAAAACAAAATCACCGCTTCCTCCGTTCTTCTTACTATGAATGATAATGTTTTAATATAGAGATCAATGAAAATAAGTTAATGAATATTTTGTATTCTTTTGTTTTCCTTGCATTGAACGTTTTATTTTATAAGAAATGGTTAGAGAGGGAATAAAAAAAAAAGAAGCATAAGCCTCTGCCACTGACTTTGACCTCTGCAGCGAATTTCAAATTTCATTCAGACATATCTTATTACACAACTTCCATGGTTCGTCGGCATGAGCAACGCATAATTGTCCCTCGATCCCACATCAGAACGAATTATAGTTTATTCAGTCTAGCAATGAACGTTGGCCACCAGTATAAGTAACCGCGTAATTTGTTTTACCATAAAATAATAATGTTATTATAATGTTGTTCCTGACCAATAATGTCCAGTGAAGAGTGTTACAAAATTCCTCCTTCTTGTCTTAACACATTTTTAAGTTTTAACAATTTGCATAACTTAAAAAAAAGGATTTATGATACTAGAGTTAGTAATTTAACCTCTTTTCTTAATATGTTCACATAAATAACTTTTTCAAAACAAAACAATACTCTAAAGATATACTTTTTAAATCAAGATAAATATTTTTTAAAGCAAATACTAATATATACTCCAAAAAGATACTGATTAACAAATAAACTAAAATTCTTTCATTTAAAAATTGACATATGTCATCAAAACTTACTTTATCTTTTCAGATTTTTCAAAACTTTTTGTCCTGGGACGTTAGTAAGATGCCTGAGTGGAAAAAAGTAATTTAAAATATTTTTGTTAAATAATGTTTAGAATTGCAGCTTTTTTGTTAAATTAGTGATAACAGAGGCTAAATTATATTGCGAAAATAGGTTTGGAAGGCAGGGTCAACATATTTCTTGACAAATTAAAAGAAAAACAGTACAAGTAGATAGAGTGAAAAGTAAGAAAGTAAAGAAGACGAGAGGAAAAAACAAGAAGCTTGCGAATCTTTCTCGTGCTTTCTCTGCTTTTAATACCTCACAGCCCAATGCCCCTACTTTCACTGCAAAAGTTATCCGCTTCCATATTAATGTTCCTCGTCGTCACCGTATAGAGCTGAGTCACCTTTAGTCATTTATTTTATATTAAAAAAGTAAACCACTTGGGTTGTGTGGGAGAAATCCCTATGCGCTAATGGTCCTCCATTTCATTACCTTGTCTCCAAAATATCTCAAACATCGAACAAGAAGCCAAAACAAGGATAGAAAATTAGAAGATTACCATATTTTAAAAAAATACCCTTCTGCCATCTATGCATTCTGAATGGACTGTACACTTTCTTTATTACCAAACTATCCACGCACTGTGAATCCAATCTTTTGACAAACATTTTCAAGTCTCCCCTATCTATCATTTCTCACATCATATTCATATACTATTTGTGACCACAAAAAGAATGCACAAACCCAACCGCTTTCACGGAAAAAACAAGACAAAAAAGACAGAGATCATTTCTACCATCCACCATGTACAAAGATCTCCCTGCCTTCATTATCATGGCTGTGCATCTTCAAAATTCAGCCATGAAAACAACCTGCATTCAGATGAAGTCTCTTGGTCACAGCCAACAGTGGCACAGCCAACTGCAAGCTCTCCCGCTCCAACAACAGATTCATCTGTCAGCTATTCCCTGTATAGATGAAAACCTTTTCTTTTCCTTACTGTTACCGGTCTTCAATGAATATTCTACCCACAAAATCCCGGAACCTCTTTGAGTAGAGCTTTGGATCAACAGCTGAGATTGATGAAGGGTCAGCCTGTAAAGACTTGTAAGCATGCTCCAGTTTCTTGCTGATATCATAATCTTGCAAAATGTCAATAATCCCAAAATATAAAACAACATCGTAAGTTTCCCCACTGCAATATTGATCAAAATCACTCCTCCGAGCCATGCGCTCTGCTCTCACAGGCATATTGGCTCCTAATCTAATCAATGATCTCCTGAAACATTAAGAGAGATATGTATGAGATTGAGTATATAGGATAAATACTGAATGAACATTGAACAAAAATGCACAGATAATATGGAAAAAAATATCCAAGGTGAAAAATCACCAATGACTAGAGCAAATAATAACCGGGCCAATATTAAATTAAGAACTCCAAATTGTTTTTAAAGAGAATAGGACCACAACCTTCATGTGTAATGTATCCCCCACAAACAACTGTTCCCTGCTACTCTATCCTCAACTACACACTACGATGATTTAAACTACTTGCAAATGTGCAATTATTATATATGACGAAATATAGTCAATTCAGCAAGTCTACAACAATTCAAGAATTCAAGAGTCCTTATTTACTTTTTCAGAGTAAGACCGCAATGTGTACAAAATACAAGCGTATGCTTAGGTTCTGTATGATGAACTAAAACTGATTCAAGTAAAAAACTGTACCAACCCACTAAGACATTGGATGCATCTGTTAGCAATTATTCTATCAACTCAAAATATATATATATATATATATATATATATATATATATGTGTGTGTGTAGGTAAAGGGAGTGAACTTTTTTTCACATACCGACCAGATTTAACCCAATCTCTATCCTGCAGCTCTGCTTCGAGAAAGCGATAACCACGCATGAACTTTTCACTCTGATAAGAATCCTCCCACTTTCCTAAAGAAGCAAGAACAAAATTACTCATACACTGTTTTACTGTCACGTAAGCATTCTGTACTATCAGCACTGAAGTGAAATATGGATCAATACCTGAGCGCAAAAGAAACGGTGACAATCCCATTTTTTCGTATGTATTATCATGACGAAAATGAAGGCCAACTAAGAGACTGTAATCCATAATTCCCTCAGCTTCCAAGAACTCACAGTCCCGCTCAATTTGTCTGCACATAATATCGAGATAAGATTAAATCAACAGATATGCACGGTGTTTCATTGCCAAGTAATAGTCATGAAAGTGTTAAATAGGACAAAAACTAATCGGCATACTTGATGAGATCCTGGAACCATTTTTTTTGAAGACGAAACACAAAATTGAGATCCAGGTCCTTGAGGGTGGTGGTTTCGTCAATTTCCTCCTTGGTCTTATCTGTGGTGCGGCCATGGGAAGATCCTTTCAAGTCAAATCGTCTATGGATTGGATATTCCGAGCAGAACAGATTGCCCATCACAATGAAGCGTGTCTGGATTTCAACATCAAGGAATTTTTAGGCACTCAGACACATAGAACTACTGCTTCAAACTGCAAACAACTTATCTTTGAAGATATACCTTTTGGCCTCCAATTGGTTTGACACAGTGCACTCCATAGAACTTCGTAACAAGTGAGTTCTCATATGTAGAAACATGTTGGTAATAGCTTCGGAGCATCCGAAGAAGCACCTGAATTTGCCAAAGTTATGCATTAATAAAGATTAATAACTGATTTAAATAAATTTCAAAACTAGAGCAAAAATGGACCTCTCTCCAGAAAAAAATAAAATAAATTCTCATCAAGGTATGATGATAAAAAGGATTTAACTATCTACTGCTTTGGAGCAGAAATTAGGGCTCTTTGAAATAAAAAACACATCCATTCAGTATGCTATTAAACAAGGAAAGATATTTTCAAATTTAAGGAGAGACCAAAAGACATGTATCTAACCTTGACTTCGGATTTCTTCACCGTCTTTATCATAAACCTGTCATCCTGTGTTAAGTAGAAAAAACTTCCACTTTTCCCCGGAGAGGAAAGCTCCCTGAGGGCATCATTCCCACATATGGCCAACATGTAATCCGCAGGGTCCACCTGAAATAGCTTCCTCAATTGTCTGCAATGCAAAAACAGAATCCAGTCAACAAGAAGCAGAAAAAGCTGCAATGAAACTCTAACAGTATTCTCCGAAGATTGAGCATGTAATTATCATTGCAGTGTTAGGGTTAAAAAAATTATCTAACCAATTGTTTTTGTGTCTATAGGATAAAAATAGGATCAAATGATAAAGCCAAAAATGAAAAGGCTATACCTAAAAACCATAGGGCAGTAGTCTTTCCAGCGGAACTCGGCGGATTGGTGCGGTGGCGTAATCTTAGATCCTTCAGAGGGAAACCTAGTCCAGAACTTCTCCTTCGGATCAAAATCATTTGATTTAAGTCCTCGAGAAATGGAAGCTTCCTTCCCAACAGAGTACCTGGGAAACAATACAAAAATTAAAATCCCTGAACATAGATTCACTAAACCAAAAGTAAGGAACAGTGTAAACTCTTCCAGAAGAGTTAAATTTAAACCCACCTTATACCCAGTTGCAGATTAAGCATAAGATCATAATTCTTATGCCCTTTTGATATAGTCTGGCCGGGTCTCTTGACCTCCCCCGAAAAACAACAAGGATTCCGTCGAAACGGCTTAACATGTCCCCGATCCGACCCGGTTGCTTTCCCATCCCGATACAACAAGGACACATTATCGATGATATCACAGGTTATATCCCCCGCTTCACCCTCGGATTCCCAGATGCAAATCCGGGGAAAACTCTTCACACCACTTCCTCTGGAACTGTCAACCGAAGACCTCTTCCTCATAGTGACAGTGTGATTATCACCACTCCCGGGGTAAAAGGTTCCATCAAGCTGGTGCACCTTAAGGTCCTTGTTCCAGCACCCAACATAGCAGCTCCCATCAGGCCAAGTGAAAACCCCTTGCCCCTTGGGAATCCCGTTCTCCCACTGCCCCTCGTAGCGATTCCCATTGGCCCAAATCAGCGTACCCCGTCCACAAATCACTCCGTTCCTCCACTCCCCGTAGTACTCATTACCGTTTCTCCACACGTACCTCCCCTCCCCCTCCTGCACGTTCCGCTTCCACAACCCCTCGTAGAAGTCCCCGTTGGCGTAACGCTTCTGCCCGTACCCTTGCTTCCTGTCGGAGCTCCACGACCCACAGTACGTCTCGCCCTGGGCTCCGGTAAAGGTCCCAAACCCCTCCATCCGACCCGATTTGAATTCACCCTCATACGTGGCACCCGAAGGCCACGAGAACTTTCCCTTCCCGCACGCCTTCCCTTTCTTCCACTCACCCTCGTACATACACCCGTCTCTCCACAGATACTTCCCCGATCCGCTGGGCGCGTTACCCGAGAAGCTCCCCATGTAGACGTCACCGCTTGGCAACAGCTTCTCCAGGCTCCTGCTACTTACTTCCACTTCCTCCTCGCTGGGTGTGACTCTTCGGTTCCCGGCTTTTACCCTGTAAGTGTCTCTCTCGGCGTCTGGGGTTTTGCTCCTGCCCTCCGGAACAAGTGCTTGGCGCATTTTTGTGGTGGTTTCGATGGAGGTTGCGTGATCAACGCATTTGCTGCGAAGAATGTAAACTCAGGTGCAGGCTCTGCACATTACCAATGAGAAGTGAAGAAGTGAGGTGAGGAGATTGTAGGTAGAATTATGTTGGTTTTTTAGGTTGGCCTTGGTTTGCGTTTTGGTGGCTGTAGTGGTGTTTGTATTTTTGGGTGGTGGGGTGGAGGCATATCAACAGCTCATAACACAAGCCAGATGGATAGAGATTAGAGAGAGAAAACCATGGTGTGTGTTGTGTGTGTACATCATGCATGCTCCTGCTTCTCTCTTTTTTTTTAATTTTTAAATATAAATAAATATTATTTTCGATATTATTGTTGTTAAATGAAAATGGTTGGAAAGGAAAGAAAGAAAAAGATGTATGGATATGAGTAATTAATTAGGCGGCTTTGCCTAGGGAACTTTGCTAACTGTTGAACATGGAAAAGCAGAATTAAAGAGGAACCAGCTAGGCATTTTGTTGTTATTTTCAACGAGACGAATATACCCTCCTGTCCTCTCTCTGTAAATTCTGTGCGTGTTTCTCTTATTTAACCCACCCACGTAACGGAATTTCCTAGGTCTGCCTTTCTTTTTTATATCCGCTGCTGTACTCAATCTAAAATAAACTTTTAGAATAGTTTGGTAATAAGATCTTCACATACCATTTGTATGTCATGTTGCATATTAACGCTATATAACCAAGTCTTTACGAAGAACATCCTCCACTCTAGATGTTTCAATCCAAATCATCTACCACCCAAATGTTAGACAATGATGCAACATTTAACGCCAGGATGAGTCCATAGCAGACTTTAAAGCCACTCAGAAATTTGCCACTGCCAATAACATGTGTTTGATTGTCCAACAAACCACTTCCTCTTGATCCAACATTATCCAAGTGCAGAAATTTACCACAGCACCACAACAAGAAAAATTCAATTCCAACACCTCATCCTTGACAAGTAAAACATGTTATGTTGTCTTTAGGCAAAAGCACAATTTGGTGCAATTTTTTTAGGTTTTACCAAACAGGTGCAAATTTTTTTTTTTACAAAAATGAATAAGTCATGTTAGATAGACACGACTTCTTCACTTAAAGTTGTGTCACGTTGGCATGATTTCAATGTAAAAGAATGAATTGAAGTCGTGCCAAGTTGACACGACTTCAGTGTAAAAAAATAAATTGAAGTCGTACCAACGTGGCACGACCTTAGTGAAAAAAAATTTATACTAAAATCGTGCCAGCACGACTTTAGTTCATTTTTTTAAACTGAAATCGTACCAATATGACACGACTTCAGTTCAATTTTTTTAATTTCACATCTTAAAGTCGTGTCACGATAACACGACTTCTTTATTTGAAGTCGTGTCTCCATGACACGACTTATCCATTTTCGTAAAAAAAAAAAAAGAAATTACACCCAATTGGTAAAAACGGAAAAAAATTGCACATGTATGACACTTTTGCCGATGTCTTTATAACCCAAACTGAGAGAAAGTGTTAGGAATTAAAAAAATAATAATTAAGATTTATTAATTAAGATAAAATTTGATTGTTAATTATTATTTAATAATTAAAATAAGATTTAAATTATTAGTTATTATTTAATAATTAAAATAAAATTTTATTATTAATTATTTTAATATTAAAATTCAGTTAAAGAATTTAGAATTATATTATATCTGGTAATTTATTTTTATCATTTTTAGATAAAGAAAAATACTTATAAATAGAAAATCCCAAAGGGGTGGAGAGATATCAACGAAACTTAAAATTAGACTAAACAATCACGAGAACTCATCTATTTTTTTTATAATTTTAATATTTAGAAAAAATAAAAGTTTATTGTTTTTTATTTTTTAAAATTGGTGTATGTTATTACACAAGGTAACTGAACTGTGGCATGTACTCCAGCAAAGCAATCTCAAGGAAATTGTTTACATGGTTAATTTACTTCATCAAGGTGGGGTGATGCTTGTTAGATGAGGATCATAATAAGAAGGTGATGATCATAAATGAGAATCTTTACTTGAGGGTCACCACCATAACAATAACAAGGATAAAAATATTAATTCAAGTATTAACAAAAATTAAACTAAAAAACAGTTAAGTAAGAAAAACTAAATTATAAAAAACTGAACTAAACTGTTCTTTTCAAATTTTAAAATTAAACTACTATGATAATTGTTCTTATGCAAACTGAACTAAACTGTGTTTAAAAAATTGAAACAGTTAGCTAAATGAATACTTTCTACAGAATAAATATTATGTATTTACAATATTAACTTGAGCAAGTGAAGTGATGTTATCGACATTGAATTATATATTATTAACATTGAATAACAGTTTTAACATATTGAACAACTGAACTTTTAAGACTAATCATTTCTAGATAATAATACTAATAAGGAACTATCACTAGTAAGCTACATTGATTTTATATGAACCTAATCCTACTATTTGGCTAGCTACAATAATAATCTACGTATTATTTCAGCTATTATGAAAATTGAAAGAACTTACAATTATTTGTCTTCCATTGTTAAAGTTACTGATGGTTTTAAATATGACTTTTTTTTATCAATAAATTTGTCTATAAAAGATAGGCCACTACACATTATTAATAGATCAATTCATATATGAATTTTAGTTAAAAGAAATAGAATGGTAAATTCTTCTCTTCTAGCGAGTAATAAGAATGCATTTGAGATAATTCAATTATTTTAATTTAAAAAAGTATAATATAATTAAACTAAAAATAGCTTAAATTTGATTTAGTTTGAAAAAAAAAATATTATTCTACTTTAAATTAAATTTTCATATCATTATGTTAAACTCATTAGTTTCTAGTATAGGTTATGTTGCAATTTTTTTATCGTTATTACTTTTTTACGGGCTTATTTTTATCTTTTTTTCTAGCATCTATTTGGTCAAGAAAAAAAACTATATAATTATTGAAATAGTAAGTTCATAATTACTTTCTGTTTAGCATAAAAAAAGTATAAAAATACTTTAGTTCTCAATTTATAAAAATTTTCATAATGTATAATAATTTTAAAAATAATTTAATAGCCTTTAATAGTCTAATTCAGTTTTATTTTATTAAAAACAATAGATTTCTAAGTTTAGTGTTTATTACCCTATTTAAAATGAATAATTCAGTTTAGTTTTAAAGAACCATTTTTTAGATGAATTTATTAGTTTAGTTAAATATTGTGTGTTAATAGTTATAATAATAAATGTAAAGTGAAATGAGAGTACTAGATATGTAAATTATTCTATTATTATTTTTTTAATTTACTCTCTGAGGATAAAAAATATACCACACTAACCACACATCCAAAACATATTTGTTTTAGACAATATATTAATAAAAAGTGTTCAAAACATATTTATAATTACTGCATGATTTCTCAATTTTGTAATTGTATATGCTATTATAGTAAATATCATCATAACAATCATTATACTACAAAATATGACATATAAGAGTAGCTTATATAAATATGGCCGCACTGATGGCTCTGATACCAGTTGATACCAGAGTCTGGGTGCAAAATAGTTATGATAGACATTTTGTCGAAAGTATCGAGATATATATGAAAATACTTACAAAGATTTTAAGATATTCTGAATACGTTCAAACACGATTCTTTTATTGTGAGCCTGTCTGAACTCTAAGAAAGCATACAAGAAAGCAATGTTTACAAGAGAGAGAAAGAAAGAAAGAGAAAGATAGAAGGTTGTTTAGCATATCTCCCTTCCTATCAGTTTCTCTTATTTATACATACTGGCGGACTTCAAAGTCTCGCTAAATTCGGATTTCAAATTTTACATTTTAATGCAGGAATAAACTTTTACTGTAGACACGTCTTTTCCCGCTTTTCTTTGTCTGGCGTGTTTTATCAGCAGAAGCTTTTCAACAGGGGACCTTATCATCATGCTTTGTTTTATTGAGGGGAGTCTTTTACTTTTACAGGAGTCTGACAGGATTCTCAATAGAGGGTTCCTGTCCTTTTCCTAGCTGGCAAGATTCTCAACAGAGCCGTCTTGTCTTAGTGGGGTCCAATTCTGGGGAGGATTCCAAAACAATCATCCTCATTCTCATTGAAGGGGTCACTAGACTCTTCTTCTTCTTCGTCTGAATCCAAGGAGGACAGGGCTTCTAGTAGAGTTGCTCGTATCTCTGCTTTGGATTTTCCTTTTAATTTTAAGTTGCTCTTCTGGGATTGTACTTGCTTTTGAGGAGTTGGTGGTAAGGCCATGGTTCCATTCTTCCAATTGCGGAATTTTTCTTCAAGGAATTTTATGTCGAAACGTTTCCACCAAGAGACTTTTATTTTTAAACACAAATGCTGAGGGAATGGACTCGGACGATGCTGATGTGTTTCAAAAACATGTTGACATATCCATCCTACTCCCATTTTTCCACAAAATGTTATTAATTTTAAGTGGACGGGAAGATCAGGTGTTAATCCTTTGAAATTTTCATAATATTTCACAATTGGGGGTGGGAAGAGTGTTTTAGTGGGTCCCACCCAGCAAAACCATTCTTGGAACCATACCGGAATTGTTGGGGGCAAGACCTGTGGATTTGCGAATGATATATACCAAGAATGTCGATGATTGGTCTCGTACATGATTTTATACCAACTTTCTTGATAATCAAAATAATTATAGGTAGGGGGATCGAACACCCGTGAAAATTTCTTTTCTGTTAAGGGGTGTTGATTCCATTCTTTTTCAGAAATAATTCTTTTAATTTTTAATTTTGAAAAATTAACCAGTGAGGGGTTCGTTTTATCATGTTCGGGTATGATGTCTGCGGAATGGGTATCTATTAAAATCAACTGATAAAACTTCTTAGTTTTCTTAGTATTTTCTCTTGGTATCCATCCCCAGTGGGGGGGGACACACTCAGATATTATATGGGCAGGGTCAAAGTTTTCCATATGAGGTTCAAGGACTGTTAAGATTTTACATGTTTCTTTTAATATAGGACCTACCGGAGACTCTGCCGAGGTGTTGGGAAGTGTCCCTAACACAGTAAATTTGGACGGGGAGGCGATCGAAGGGGGAAGAATCCTTTGATCAGGTTTTTTAGGATTTTGGGCGACCGTAGAGGATGAAGTAGCAACTGCTACGGTATTTTTACTGACTAAAGGGGCGAAATCGTCTAACGATAAACCCCGAGACTTTGGTTTTTCAGACATGTCCCTGCAAAAATTCTCGTGTTAGAAAGTCAGGTATTGAATTATTTACCCCTTTTATAAAT
>Ga0209489_109376_pt1 | contig 12248 bp, 3 predicted proteins | sample SiratrowhiteBW_FD_187527 | JGI IMG/M metagenome (GOLD analysis project Ga0209489, IMG submission 187527) | Root nodule microbial communities of legume samples collected from California, USA - Siratro white BW (SPAdes) (version 2) | ecosystem: Host-associated > Plants > Roots > Nodule | place: USA... | reverse complement strand
TAAAAAATATTTTTCTTTGATTTTTATCTCTATAAAATTTTAAATAAGTGTTTTCATCAGTTCTTAATATTTATTTTAAGATAGCCGCATAATTTTATATAACAAATTTTTAAGTGTTTTTTTTTTTTACATAAAACATGTTAACATTATTTTAAAACATGAATCATTTGAGATGATCACTTAACCTTTTTATGTTTGACATATAAGAAAATAATTAATGTCATATAGTATTAAAGATTGAAATTGATAGTTTAAATTTTTAAAAGAATCAAAAGTTTAAGAAACTTATAAAAACTAAAAATTAAAACTCACTCAGAGACTAAGATAATTAGAACTCACTCATTTCATAGAGAATAAAAGCATATTTAAATCAAATTTATAAAGAAAACAAATAAAATTATTGATATTCCATAATAAAAGTATTAAGCTACTTTTTCTTAAGTAAATAACTTACATTTATATATTATATTTACCTCTAAGATACTTAGATGTTGATTATTATGAATTTTAAAAGGAAATGCGATTGGTTGTTATTCATTAACTCCAAAAAGTTAAATATTAAATTGAGAATACAAATTGATATTTAAGTATTTATTATAAAGATATATATATATATATATATATATATATATTAACTAGTTTATCATAAGTTTAGGAGAATACATTAATATTAAAGGTTTAGAGTTTAGAGAAAAGTTTATAAACCCATTAATATTAAGAAAGTACACATTGTTCAACTATTCATTATTATTTTTATTAACTTAGATAGACTTTTATATTAAGATTTCCTTTTGATCTTCAATAATTAATTGCAGTTCATCTTTAAAGAGTTTATAAAACTTTTGCATTCCTGGTCTAACGTGATGTTTTTATTAGAAGTTGTTCTATCATTTTATTTTTTTCTAATACTGAGATGGATCATTTAGTAGTGAATATCCTAAAACCACAGATAAAATTTCTCTTTTTTTAAAAATAAAATAAAATAAAGGAAAGCCATTAAAAAATAAATAACATAAAGATGAAAAAATTTTCGAAGTTCGAATGCAGCTTATGAATAACTTGCCAAAGACTTAAAATTTGTTTGGTAACAACATGAAACTAAACTTCAAAATTTCTAAACAAAACACCAAAAATAATTATCAGATTATATCTCCTTAGTTGACCAAGAAAATCATAGAATCCTGAATCTATAAAAATACTTGTACTCAGAAACAAAATAGTTAGACCTATACCTAAAATTAAAACATGAAGATTCACACCTAGAATTAGAATATTAAACACCCCAAGCGTTTCTCCAAAAACAGAAATGATTTAAAGTTGTCAATTGGATGACACTACAAAGAAAAATATTGATAAGTATCATCATTTTATCCAATGAAAATATTTTAATATCAAAAAGTACCATGGGTCCTCTAATCCAAATACTTATTTACCGTTAATATAAAAATAACTAAATTTAATTTATAGTTAAATTTAATAAACTTTAACCTATAACTAAACTTTTCCAAATTAAATTTAGACTAAACATTTAATTCCACGCGTTAAAGAATAAAATTTATTATCACTAACCTAACATATAATTTTTATAACAAATTTTAAAATAATAAAATGGAATACTTTCACATGGAGAGGGATGGTGTGGTCGTTGTGGCGGCAGCCCTACTGGAAGGTGGTGGCAGCCTTGCTCCAAGAACATGGCGGCTGCGTGTTTTTCATAGTACGACTTGGTGACAGTTAGTCCAACCGACATAGATGTTAACATTAGTTGTGTCCACTTATTTAATAACTAATGTAATTTGTGTAATGATTTATTTATTTTTTATAATTTATTAATGATACACATCGACTTACCCTTTCTAACTCGTCTATTCTAAATATGAAATCCAAGATACTTTCTCAGTGAAGTGGTATTTTTTGACAAGAAGGATAAAGAAGATCATATTAGTGATCTATAACTTTCTTTTCTTATTAAATTAAAGGTAACAAAAGAAATACAACAAATATAATGTCCTATCGAAAGTATTAAACCCTGTGTTTATAAAATATTATTCATAATACTGTAAATTTTGTCATTGTAAAAGTAGTTTTTTTTTATATATATAATTTGATATCAATTACGTTGCATGATAGTGATTCACCTTATTACCATGAAGTGAAGGCTGAAATTGCTTGACCATAAAATATAATTAATAATTTTTAGTTCCAAAAGTTAGAAGAATACAAAGAATATTAATGAACTAAATTAGAGTATGAGTCGCCTATGAAATTTGCCTAAAATTTCAAAATTTTGGGCTATAATTGGGTACTTTTGACTGATTCTTCGTACACCTCTTCCGTATTGACTTCCTGCACCTCCATAATTTTAACATATTTCCATTTTAGTCTTAAAAAAAATTAAAATAGTTTTTATTGATAGTAATAAATACATTGCAAATTTTACAACCTGCTGCTGTGATGTAGTGAACTAAAAACATTTAGATATAAGACTAACTTGATAATCATCACTACACCACAGTAACAAGTTGTATAATTCACAATACAATTTTTTTTTAAATATATTGTGGATTATACAACCTATAATGTATTTAAAAAAAATTGTATATTGTAGATTGTACAACCGGCAATGTATTTATAAAAAGTTTTGTATTGTGGGTTTTACAACCTGCAATGTATTTAAAAAAAAATTTGTATTGCGGGTTGTACAACCCACAATATAAAAGATGTAGAAAATATAATTTCGAATTATATAATCCACAATGTATTTATTTTTTAATTGTATTGCAGTTTGTATAATCCACAAAGTAAAAAAAAAAATCACAATTATCATTAATTAATTAAAGCTATTTTTATTTTTTTCTCAAATCTAAAATGAGAATATGTGCGAGGTGCAGGAAGAATCAGTCGGTACTGTTTTATATTTGGCCCATGATTGTTTAGGCTTTAAACTTTAAAGCGTGCTAACTCACATCCGAGTGATTCTTTCTCCACCTCCATAACAGGCAAAAGACAATTTTACCCTTAAATTAAAATATAATTTAACCTCACTTTTACTTTTACTCTCATTTAGTTCTTGCAGCGCTGCTACCTCCATTCTGTAACTCCAGGACTTCCATCCTTCTATTATTTCATTTTTTCCTCGATACTCCTCCTATCACATTCCTCATTCCTCCGTTTGCTGTTTCATTTTTTTCCTCCACACTCCTTCTATCATATTCCTCATTCCTAAAGGTAAGTTTAATTTAGGTTTGATGGGGTGCTTTTTTATTTTTTTGAAAATTGGTTTGTACTATAATCTGATATGATTTTTTTTTTAATGGAAGATAAATCTGAATTTGGTATTATATTCTGAATTCTACGTATACATTTTTATATACCTAATTATACAATCCGTAACATTCATTTTCTGATAAAAGAATACATTGCATCCATATATCTATCCTAGAGCAGCTTTCACGTAAACCAAAACTTACCTTCACTCACCCTTGTGAGAGAAGACATGGAGACCATTCATGGGGAATAAGTACTTGGGCAATGAGCTGCATGGTCAAACAATAATGCAGTTTTACATTAAAGGAGACAAAGGAGGTTTTACGGTAAATGAGACATAGGAGGTGTAGATAGTGAGGGAAGAAGGTTGAGTGATAGAAGGATGATGGTTAAATTGTATTTTTTTAACTCAAGATCAAAATTGTCATTTTGGAAACATATCAGGTGCAGGAAGAACCTGTGGAGGTGGAGAAAGAAGCACTCCTCACATCTAATTAGAAGCTGAAATCCAAGTCTCCTTGTTTTTCATTAGAACAACTTGCCCATGCTAAACTTTCATGTTACATTCTATATAAAAGTTTAAATATTTTTTATTTATTTATTGCATTTCTTAGCTAAGAATCCATGATTACCGAGATCCATTTAAAAGATTAAACCTCTTTTAATAAATTAAAATAAATCCTATCTCTAAGACAAGATCTAATTTAATTGAAAGGTTTTTTAAGTGCAATTATAAGATCAAATCATAAAAGAGAAACTTACAATAGATCCCGATGAACACAATATATCCTAAAAATGCATCTAAGTCTTTATGATCAAATCTAATTTTCAAAATCTTTAATAGATATCTTAGATTAATCAAATACACCATAACTCTAATAAAGAGATGTTAAGACCGATGATTTATTAGACAACTTTTGTTGACAAACTTTATTGTCAAAAAGATTTTCGTAAATCCTTGTATAGAAAATCTCCTTCTTTAACATGTTAGACAATAAGTTGATAATATGTAATTTGAAAGAGTTAAAGGATTATAAAGATTTACGCTTTGTATTTTATATTGGTTTTACTATAAAAGAAAGTATATGTAGTTTTTTATAAACTTTGATCAAGTTCTACTACAAATCCCCACTTCAAGATACAACCTAATTATTTTTTGGAACTCAACTACTCCTAACTAAAAATTGATTATTGCTTGGACATACACATATACACACTCCTAGCTAAACATTGAATATTTTTTGGAACAATAACCACTTGTGACTATGATAGGTTTACGAAGAAAGTGATTAAAAGATTACTAAGATGCTATCTAAAGGAATGTTTATGTTGCTAGAAGAATACAAGGTTAAGTTCACTCTTTTAAATTGTTAAAGAACATTAAAGTGTTCTATCAAATAAATTGCATAACATAGAGCACATGATTGTTTTCACTTCAAGATTCTTATGTATATTAACCTTTCTTCTTTCAAATGTCTTCAATATATAGAGGTCTTAGAAAACTTCTTGCAAATCCTTTCTAGTTGTTGAGTAGTCTTCTAGTATTCTTTGTTTTTCAACCTGTGTATGTCCTTGTTGATGAAGAGAGTTGCAAATTGAAGGTGCATTTGGCTCTAAAAAGGGGGGATTGAATGGAGCATGAACTCAAATCTCAAATTACAAAATAAAACAAGGTTAGTGTTTAATAGATTATAGGATAGAGAGAAGTAGATACAAAATTTATATTGGTTCACCCTACAACCAGAGCTACATCTAGTCCTCTTAATCAAATTACACAAAAGCTTTCACTAAACGAGTTTTAACGCTTATCCAAGAATGAGTATTCTACACATTTCCAGGTACGAGTATTCTAGACCCCTCCATGCAACAAATTTTAACGCCACTACAAAAACAAGTATTATACACCTCTCTAGGTATAACTATTTTACATCTCTTTAGGTAAACCATTCTTAATCTCACATTAATGAGAAAAATACTCTCAATAGAGTAAACAATATAAGCTCATAGGGTATACTTCACAGAGTGAAGGATTTTACAATGGTTCAATACAAATCCTTTTTCTGATCGCTCTCAAACAACAAGATATAAAAATGAAACTCGCCCTTAATATTTCTTTGTGTGTTCCTCGTGCATCTCTTGTTCATTTTCTTTATCTTCAATGGTCTTTATATAGCCTCTGGAATGATGACCTTTGAAGCTTGTATCTTTTTTTAATGACAACTTCTACACTAATTCAGTATATTCTTGATTTTCCATCATTTGAAACCATGTTTTTTGTTTCAAATTAGAACATTGAGATTTGATGAATTAGTTTCTTTCTCCATGATTCTTGTTCTCGTCTTTCTCTTTTATGCTCTAAGACAAATATATCACAACTTCAACTTTGATGTAATCAATTTAAATTTATGTTCCTATCTTTGTGTTCTTATCATATGTAACCTTTATCTTTTATCCATTTAAATTCTTTCCTTATCATATTCTTTGATTTTTGAAGCTTTGTTATTCTCAAATAAGTTTTTGGATAAATTTGCATAAATCTTTTGGATAACTAGGTGTTGTAATGTACTTCTCGATTGAACTTTGCTTTCAACAACTTTTCCACCTCTTGCTCAGTGACCATCCTTCTTTCCCCTCACAATTTCCTTTTCTTTTGTGCTATAGGGCAAACATCTTTGTATACGGACAACTTGTGACATGTCACTCGTGAATGTATTTCTAGCATGTCGGTTGCTATACATGCAAACAAGTCCTAGTTAACTTGCAGAATAGTTGTCAAACTTTTCCCGTCATCCCTTACAAGTTAGTCACCAAGACATGCTTCTGTTATCTCCTTCGGTATAATTCAGTTACCTTCATGAACCCTAGGATCTATATTCTCATAGCCACCATTTTTTTCTGCATTGCATTCTTGCATTGCCACTTGTTCGGGTTGGATCTTCAGGTTGGCCATATAACAATCCCTATCAATGCACAAATTACATGAATAGTTATGATATCTTCGTCATTCGATGGAAGCTTTATTGCTAATTGACGTTTAGATATGATGACTCCCAAAGCATTTAATGATGGTCTCTCTAACAAGACATAATATGAGTTCTCAACATCAACAATCAAATATCGAACTTTTATAACCCTACTTGATAAGTCTTCCCTGAACTGAGGATGCAAATCAACATACCCTCTAACGTCAACTTGTTCCCAACAAAACCTACTATTTGTTCTCAATATGGCTTCAAAACATCAACTGATAGTCTCAATCGTTAAAACATCTTCTAATATAGTATATCCACCGGATTACCTTGATTTACTAATGTTTTCATGACAAAGTAATCGACTATCTCAACTATGATTACCATATGGTCGTCTTAATCAAAATCTATTGCTTGAAAATCATTGTCAGTAAAGGTGATGCTTGACATGCTTCTATGAGGCTTCTGAGCCACACTGTTAACAGATTGTACAACTTTGAGGTGTCTTTTCCTAGCTGATCGTATGACCACCCATGATTGTATTAATGACCCCTAATAGTGGGGGATTTTGTCTTCGACCACTCTCATCTTCATGCTGCTTTTCTCCAATTCTAGATTCGATCTTTCTTGGTAATTTCTTTAAACATTCTGACACAAATTTCCAACTTGAATGAGCTTCTTTATTTTATCTTTAACGCCAAACATCCTTTAGTATTGTGTCCATAATTGTGATAAAATCTGCAATACTTACTATGATGAGCATTCGAAGGTGTAGGAGTTTTTCTTAGTATTGCCTATAAATTCATGTTTAAAGCTTCTTCCATAATGCAAGCTTGGTCTACATTTAAAGGAGTGTATTATGTAAAAAGCAGCTTCTGAATTGTCTCTTTAGGCCTTTGATTAGGTCACGAGAATCGACTACCCTCTACTCGAGCATCACAACTTAGTTTCATTGGGAAACATGCCTCATCTCTCATTTGTCTTTGGAATTCTATCAACTCCTCAAGTTCTATGAACTTAGTTGCTCTTCTCTTAACTCATCCAAATTAATTGTTGATTTTTTACACAAATTGTTTGAAAAAGGTACTGGTTTCAATGTTGTTACCATGTGATGCATAACAAATGATGGACTCAAATTCCTAATCTTCAGTGTTATTTTACCAAATATATCCATAAAGGCATTTAGGGCTTCATTCTTTTCCTATATAATATTGACAAGTGTGATTGAAGTCATGTGATGGGGCCGACTAATGATGAATTGAGCTCCAAACATGGCCAAAAAGGTTTAAAAACAATCAATCGAGTACTGAGGTAAGCAGGTGATCCAACTCAGAGCTACTCCCTTTAATGAAGTTGGAAATACTGAACATGGTATGACGTCTTTAGTCGTATAACTAACTTGAGTTGTATAAACATCTATATGTTTATCCAGATCAATAGTTTCATTGTACATTTCAAATGTCGGATTCCTTCAATTATGAGGAAGAGAAACTTCCATTATCCCATCAATAAAAGGATGTCTCCTAAATGATACTAAGGATGTAGAGGTTGTTATAGGTAGGATCTATGTTGCATGGTAGTTGTCATTGGCTAGTTTGGAAGGAAGAGGTCTACTTGACACATCAATTTCTTCTGTTTCAGGTTTAGCAACTACTGATGGGGTATTGTCGTTTTGTTTCTTCAAACGCATGTTTTCTGTGACGTTCAAAATTATTATTGTTAATAATATAATATTAAGTGTAAAAAATTCATTTCCTTTAGTAGATCATTTGGCGGAAGCGGATTATATGCATGGAATATGACTTATGGGTGAAATATTTTTTTTTAACCATGTTGATTAGCTTGCAGGAAAGAAATATTATGAAAATATTTCAAGACATTCATGAGAACCTTTTATTCTTGATGATTATAGTAGGGTTCTTTCTAACAAGCCCATACTTTGCCAGCAAAATAGGATACAAAAAAATGTCAGGAATCTTGTCCTTTACAACCATTCCTTATTATGCAAGGTCCTTTATTAACTAGATTTAAGTGACTGGATCATAAAATAAGATAGTCTTTCAAAATAATCACAACTAATTGTCCGAAGAAAAACTATAGCGCAAGAAAGGGAGTAGTTTCTTATACGAAAATATCTTAAAATCTGATAGGAACATCTTCTAAAATTTAATTAATTTTTATAACTTAAAAATAAAATAGCTTTTTTTTTTTAACATATATAAAAAAATTAAATTCTATACACAAACTTTAGACTAACAATCTAAAAACACCATGTTCACGAGGAAAGGGACATGTTCCCTTTCAGCATTATATTTTATTACTTGGCACATAGATAAGGTAAAAAATTTAATAATATTAATCTCTTTAAAAAAGAAGGATTGATCAAAAGATTCAGAAAATTTCCAATTGAAGTAGTTGAACTACCCAGAGTAATATTACTTTACTGTTTAGCTTCTCACCTTGATTAAACCCTAAAAAAAAGTTTCACATTATGGATATTACCTTTGATTCATAACATACTTAAAAACAAAATCAGAGTCCTAAATATTTTCCTCCTAGCATAACAAATATCAAGGTGCGGAGTGATAGATATTTCAATTAATTCATGTAGAAACAGCAGTACAAAAGGGTCAAAATTGAGGTTAATAGTAAATATTTGGCTTGCAAACAGGCACTAGACAGAGCCCAATTGTGGTTGTAACTTAGATTGGTAAAATAGCAAGTTTGATTAAAGGGAAGTAAAAGAAAAGATCACAGACTTTCTAAGCATAATTCAACCCATCAATTTTATGAGGGAAACTTATTTGATGCCAGAAAATAATTGTTGGCAAAGGACAGCCCATGCGATAACTACTCAAAATTTTTCAAGATAAAACTTGAAATTATGGGTTCTATATCATTTGGGATTATTATTTGCTTAGATATCTAGAAAGAAAATTCTGCAAAAGACAAAGTCAAGAAATATAAATACATATCCTTAATCAAATATATGACTTTTAACATGAGCATATGGTCCTACATAATTTAAACATAAGTTTCTTTATTTTCGATAGTTATTTTACAACATAACTACATATTTTACAGTAACTATTGTTATTATTATCCATATACTATCTATTATACATATTTTCTACAAAAGTTTTACCTATTATACATAATTTGTTATTTATTACTATTGAATCTTCACCACATAGGAGTCATAAACAAATTGATGATAGGATTATTTTGAGGGCAAGGTGGCGTACCAAAAGTCACCACTACTGGTCCGTTTAGTATAAGAGGTACATCTTCAAAATTCACAAAGGTAAATGGTATTAGCTCTGCCTTGAAAAGTAACAGATCCTTCCACAATATCAGTCCTCCATTCATGACCCGGAAAGAAGGCTATTATATTTGCTGTGAAAGGAGTTGCAGGATTGGGTGCAACCATTCTTTTATATTATAGGTTCATATAGTAAAATAAAGAGAAAAGTAAGATATACAGTCTTTATATAAAAAGAATTTTTCTAAAAAAAAAAATTAAACGTTACTTTAATTTATTTACAATAAAATCACAATAACTCATAATATAATTAGTATGAAATACAGTAGCAATGAATAGTCAGGATAAATGAACAATTAATAATATCAATCTCCTGTCAATAACACACATTCTCCCTGCTCATTTGAACCTCAAGGAACAAGTTCCTTCAGCCACAAACTATATTCATTAAACCACATCATGATCATGAGTGTGACATATACAATACAAAATTTATATTTGAGAATTAGTATCAACATAAAATACAATTAAAAAAAATAACATGAGGCTTGGGATACCTCACTGTAAAAGTAATTTAAGAAATAGAAGGTAAAATAGTATATCTCTTTTCCCCTTATCTTGGTTTGGAAGATTGTTTTGGAAAAGGGAAAAGTCTGGTGAACGATTAAGTGAATTATGAGATGATGTTGTTTCTTGAGGAAGGTTTTTAAAAAAAGTTTGATGGCTTCTCTCTCTCTCTCTCAAGAGTTTCTTTTCCTTTTGTCTAGCTCCCTGCCTTTGATTCTATCTTGGTGGCTTTAAATAGAGAATGTTTCCATTCATATCTAATGTTTGCATTTAATGTGGGGGTGTTTATGTAATACTTAATGACTTAATGACATAAAGGATGAGCTTCTAGCATTTGAGGAACGTGGTTTTATCCCATGAATTTAAGTTTTGTACTTTTGTTCTTATCTTTTATAGCATGCACCATATATCCTAGTAAATATCTTAATGTCCTTGTACATTGGATCTGTTACCCAACTCTAATTTATTAAACCTAGGTTACTCTGGAACCATACCAGGCTTTTATAAAGGAACTTAACTAAGAGCTTTATCAATTCTGTTTCTTTGACTAGTTAACCTAGCCTGGTTTGGAAGCTAAGACTAATATACACTAATGATGCATGAATTTGAAAATTTGAATTTGTTAATATTTCAACATTATTAATAAGTTAATTCTATACAATTTTTAAAATCAAGTCTAAAATTCAACAAATTATTTCTTTTAACTAAAATAAATTTTCAAAAAGTTTTAAATATTTAATTTTAACCCCTAATAACGTTATTTCAACACTTACATTAATTCAATCAATTTTGACCATACAAAACCAACAAATAGTTTAATTTTAAACAAAATTCTAAGATGTAATGAAATTCAAAAATTTATTGTTTAATCTTGAGCATTCAAAATTTTCTTAACTAAATCTAAAAATTTATATTTATATCTATCTTCACTCTATTAAGAAGAAAATTTCCCATAATGATGTATATAAATACACGAGAATATAATAATAATAATATTAATATTTATTTAAAATTTTATGGATGTTACATTTTACTAATTCAATGCCTCCGTTTCCTCTATATTCTTTCTCTTGATACTTTCAAGTTCCTTGTTCATCTCCATTAACATCACTGTGATGTCCACATGATTCTCGAGGTGGTCACCTGAAGTTTGTCTTTTATTACTGGTCATCTTGATAGTTAACATGAGATATAAACAAAATTGGTCTCATAATCGGTGCTAAAATGTTCTTACCAAAAAGATGTTGTACTTAAAAGATAATAAGATCACTCAAGTCATGATTCCTCAATTAGTGTTCAAATGGTTATAGTAATCTCAATATTTTAGATGAAGAAGATACTGCAAAAGTTCTTCGATAATGAAGTTAGTTTAATATTCAAGAAACTCACTTAGTAATAATAATCTTACTGGAAGCAATAACATCTTATAGTAATAGATAATGGACCTTTGTTCATAAACCTTGCCAAAACTTTGTTTATGGAAACCTATAATTAATAAAAGGTAAGTAGAATAATATGTAGTCTTCATGCTTTCCCTGCTAGTAATGTTATTTCCAACATATATAAATACGGAAATGACAATCTCAATTTTATTATAGCTCTAATTTATATGTAAACCAATATGCGTGATGATTTTTTTTTTTTATCGGTTTACCATTTCTCATAATACTAATACATGTCTTCTCAAGATTTGATGGTATATCGTACAAGATGGTTGAGAGAAATATTTTCTTCTTAGTTAATTGTAAAAGGTGTGTGAAATGCACGTTTAAAAAAAAAATGGAAAAGTGTTTAGAATCTCTTATTGAAAGAGGGAAGAAAGTGAACTTCATTCTCGAAACTACAGACTTTAATTTGTATTATAAAAGCGCCCGAAAGGACTTAACTCCAAATGATCAGATTTCTCAAATTGTTTTAACATAACTAGATGCATACTCACATGTCACAACATTGTTTAGATTGATCTATTTCGAATTTATTTTAACATTAATATATTATATATTATGCATTACTAAAAGGGAAAATTCATAATTATATTTTTAAGGAGTTACTATTTATTTTGGTTTGGAATCATAGAATCTACAAAATTATTTACACACATTAATGATCTCTTAGTCAACGATGCTTTTAAGGATATGTAATTTTGAAATTTAATAACCCAGTAGAAAGAACATAATATATAT
>Ga0209489_109374_pt1 | contig 12253 bp, 9 predicted proteins | sample SiratrowhiteBW_FD_187527 | JGI IMG/M metagenome (GOLD analysis project Ga0209489, IMG submission 187527) | Root nodule microbial communities of legume samples collected from California, USA - Siratro white BW (SPAdes) (version 2) | ecosystem: Host-associated > Plants > Roots > Nodule | place: USA... | reverse complement strand
TATATTTTTTTGTGTGTTTTTTATTGTGTTTTATATATATATATATATATATATATATATATATATATATATATATATATATAAAGAATAAAAATAGAAATAGTGAGATGTTATATTTGATATCAAAGTTGTTCTTATTCATATTACAACTTAAGGAGAAAGATCCATAATGTCTTGTGTTGTGTGCTCTGTGGAATTAATTTTTTTTATATGCTATTATGTGGAAATTTATTTATTATTATTAAATTTAGAGTTTGGAGTTCTGATTTTGTTTATAAAAGTGCTTTAAACAATGAAGGGAAGAAGACGTATATAAACTGATTATTGAAATTTGAAATTAAACAATGAAGAGAAGAAGATGTATATAAACTAACCATTGAAATTTGAAATTAAAGATAGTATATTCTTATGATCTACTACTATAAGTGTATAAGAGCTATAAAAAAAAAGTTTGAATTTTAAATACATTACTATATTAGATTATTAGAAAAATCAACCGAATAAAACCTAATAGAATACGAGGTGACACTATCGTCTTTCTTTACAAATCTACATAATATTTAAAAAATACATAGGAAATCTGATTTATATCATTAAGCTAGACAAGATAGAACTAAAGTAAAAACTTATCTTAAAAAGTTAGTTTGATGCAAATAATATATAAAAGACTATACAACTAATTATCCTCATTTTTTTATTTGTTAATTCAATTTTGAGAATGAAAATTAAAAAAGTTGAGAAGAATGTAAGTGGCCATAAAATAAATTATGTTTATATAAATATATTTTTTTTATTTTTCTTATTTATTTTATAAGTTGGATATAGTTAAAAAATAAAATAGTAAATTTATTAAAATTATTTATTTAAGAAAATATAGATATTTTAAAACCAATATAAATTTGACAGGCAGACAGTTTTACTATACTAAAGACAATTAAAAAGAATTTTGAATTATCATAACCACTCATCAATAATAGTTAAATAATAATTAAGGGGAATAATAATAATAAAGTTGTAATGTCCTTACTAAAAGTATGGTTGAAGATAGTATATGCACCATAGACTTATTCTAGATAAATAATGTTAGAAATTAAGAGAAAAGTTGGAAGGAAATAAGAGAAAGGAGAAGAGTAGGGCCTTTATCACGGAGAAAGTTGCATGAAATTATATTTAAATATTAAAAATAAGATAAAGAAAGTATTTTATGAAATTTATTATTTTTATATAGGGAAGAAATGTAACACTCTGATTATTATTTAATTATTTATTTATAAATTATGAATAAATTTTTATTAAATAATTTTTTCATAGAGCATATATAACTCATTGTTTCATAGATATAAATGTATATATCTTTTATAAATATTCGTGTTACAAATAAGTTTACCACAATAGAATTTTATATCATAATGTAGAACTATTTATTTTATATGTTCTAATATATTAAAACTAGGTTCTTCATAAGTGAATAATCCAGAAAATCTTTCAAAGATTCTTTCTTGACAACTCCTATTGTTCTACATCTACTCGTACAACAGATACATATGAAAGAGAAACATGAAAGGAGTGAGGTCTTTATAAGCCTTAAATATTAATTTTAATAAACTTAATAAACAATGGGGGCCTATAATCACAATCACGGGGCCTACCACAAGAATATATTTTTTTTTGTAGGGCGATAGTTTTGAAAAGACAGATTGTCTATCTTCTCTTTTATCTCAGGCAAAATATGATCGGGAGGTGCCAATTCAAAACCTTCCGGTAAAATAAGAACAGCCCCCACATTCAAAGTTCCCTTTTTACCACTAGCTAGAACTTGTTTCACTTGTATATCATAAGGAATTCGAACAACTACTTCAAATACAGTATCAGGAAGTACCGCTTGTGGAACTTCAATATCCACGGTCTTAAATCACAAACAATGATGCATATAACTCAACTCAAAACCACAAGAATTACTCTCACTTTACCAGACATATGGATCCATATACCACCACTTTTGATGACCCATCTGGACATCAAAATCCTTTTGGGAAGTGATTAGGTAGTTGATTATATCTCATTGGTATAATCATAATCATTTCCTCGAGAATTATGGCCATCTGCCAATAAAAAGAGATATATATATGCTTACTACCTAACCTTGGCGATGCTGAGCAGGTATCGGACAATATCAAGTTCGGCATGTGAACTATCCTAGTACAGGGCCCTACCTTGACTATCCAGGTATTAACCTACTTGAATACTTCCTTAGACCACACCCAGTCCTTGCCTTTCATCTTGCAGTTGTACCAAACTGTGACTTTCCAAAAACAGACACTCATACATTACCCTGGTTTCAACTCTAAAATCCAGGATTCTTTCACCACCAACATATTCATGACATTTCCATCAATCACATAACACAATGACCATCAAGTTATGTCATATATATCTCAATCCACAAATTATACACATCAGTCAAACAAATACAACTAGTAAAACATACAAGTAACTTTCTTATATCAAATTCATTAAAATACATACTTTTAGTTCATACGTATTTATATAAAAATAATATTTAAATTATTACAAAAATATAATAAAATAAGGATTAAAGCAAAAACTTTAAATAAATATAAATCTCATAAAACTGGAGATAATTTAAATAGAATAAATAGGACCAGTGCATAACTGGAGATAAAATAAATAAAATAATCAGGATCAGTGCAAAACTGGAGATAAAATAAATGAAATAAATAAAATAAATAGGATCTGTGCATAACTGGTGATAAAATAATTAAAATAAACGGGACCAGTGCATAACTGGAGATAAAACAAATAAAATAAAGAGGATCAGTGCGTAACTGGAAATAAAACAAATAAAATAAACAAGACCAGTGCGTAAATAAATAAAACAAATAGAACTAATGCGTAACTAGAGGTAAAAGAAATATAGAAACAAAGAGAGTATAATACTATATAGTTCAAGACAGGTTAAAATAAATAAAAGATTAATAAAACAAACATAAGTTTATTAAGATTGATACAGATAAAGCTTAACCCCACTCCCCCCTTACCTTTAAATGGAGAGACACACACTAGGAATAGAGAGCTACAAATGGTTACCCCTTCAAATCTCCTTTCTCTCTCTTTTCTTTCTCTTTCTCTCTCCTCTTTCTCTTCTCCTTCTCTCTCTTCCTTCTCTTTTCTCTCTCTTTCCTTCTCCCTTCTCCCTCACGTTCATCCCCCCCTTCCCTTTTAGGGTATGTTTGGTTGGATCAATTTGGAAAGATTTATTGTTCAAGAGGATGAATTTGGATGGATGAAGACTGTTTGGTTGACCTGATTTGGGAGGATGGATCAGGAGAGATTTGCAGGATGAGATCTTGTTCATGTGAAGAGATTTGAAGGGATGAAATTAGAAATTATGAAATAACCCTCGTAAATGAGGTGAAAATTATGAAATATTCTTATAAGTGACTTGATGACTTTTAAATAGAATAAATAGTGGAGAGTATTTTGAATATTGGTACATAAGTAAAACAAAAAGTATTTAATAAAAAAATACAAAATATTATATATATTTTTACTAATCATTATTTTAAGAATAGTTAATTACAAAATGATTAAAAGTAAACAGATATCAAATATAACATTTAATGGTAATCATATATATATATATATATGTTAATAAAAGTATTTAATTTTGAATATTTACTTTTAATTAAATGTTATCTATTAATATTTTTTATTTCAAATTTAAGTACACATTTCATTTGTTTTAGTCGATTTAAGTAGAGTGTTTATAATTGTTTATATACTTTTTATTATAACTTATTAATATTTTTATAGAAATAAAATAAGAATTCAAAAAATTCGTATTTAATCTCCTAAAACTATAGTAAAAAAATATTTAACTTTCTAAATAAGAGAATTAATAAAAAGGTAGATTTAGAAAACATTTACAATTATTATTAATATGTACTAGTATCTAAGAAATACAAATTACAAACTATTTTTATTTAGACTAGTAATTTCAAAATTTTCAATTTAAGTAAAATGTAAAAATAATTTATACTTACAAAAACAATATAAAATTTCAATAAAAAATATAGTTTAGATTGTAGGAATTTTTTTTTACAAATTTCAGTTAATTATGACTTAGACTAAATTGCATATTTAAATAGAATAATAAATTTGTGATTTTATTGTATTATTTAGTATTTATGTTTAATTTTAAATAATTTAGAAGATATGTTTTAAGTAATTTTAAATAATTTTAGTAATTTTTTATATTAAAATCAATTTAATCCAATTCATTTTAACTTTTTACCATCTTATTTCACAAGGGTTAATTAGTAATTTCAAAAATATGTCAATTAAAAAAATAAAAATAAATCTATAACATCTATCAAATTATTCTCAAACTTTCATAATCAATCTCCTCAAATCCCTTCAAATATTATCATCCATTCATTAATCCAAATAACCCTTTTATCCGCACACAATCCACTCAAATCCCTTCAAATCCATCTCCTCAAATCTATTCTCCCAACCAAACAAAGCCTTATAGTTTTTTTTTAATTAATGTTTATCTTCTGCATTTAATGCAAGTAGATTTTTTTTTTTCATTCCTTCTTATCTCTTCTTCTTTTCTTATTATCTCTTTTCTTTTTTATTTTACAATGTTTCTTTTAATCTTTTTTTTTTTAAATTATATCTTTATATATGTATATATATATATATATATATTAATTCTTATTATTTAATTTAATTTTATTATTTTTAAATAATTTATAATAATTATAATTATATATATATATATATTAATCATTTTTTATTGTTTTCTTTCTAAATAATTATAATTCATATATTCTTTTTTTTGTTATTTTACATAAAAAAATTTACCTATTTATTTTTTTAATGTTCAAATATTATTTTAATTATAAAATACTTTTAGAAAAAATAAAATTTAATAACATGAATAAAACTTAAGGTTTTCTAACTCTTATAAGGATAAAATAATTAATATATTTATTTGAAAATAAGGATGTTACATTACTTCTTCCTTTTTCGGAATTTCATCCCCGAAATTCATTAGGTTGTAAAAAGGTGGGGATACATCTCTCGCATATTACTTTCTAATTCCCAAGTTGTGTTGCTTTCTTCTTGTTGACTCCATAATACATTTACAAGTCGTATGTCCTTTCCTCGAAGTTGTTTAATCTTGCGATCCCCAATCCTTACCGGAAATACATCATACGTAAGATTTTCTCATATTTGTACTATATCAGGCTCTATCACATGAAGAGGGTCATGAATATATTTACGAAGTTGAGACACATGAAAGACATTATGAAGTTTCGAAAGGTGTGGAGGTAAAGTAATTTGGTATTGAACATAACCTATTCATTTAAGAATTTGATAAGGACCAATGAATTTGGGTGAAAGTTTCTTAGATTTGAGAGCTCTACCAACCCTAGTTACAGGTGTAACTTTCAAGAAAACATGATCCCCTTCTTGAAACTCAAGGGGTTTTCTTCGTTTGTCATGATAACTTTTCTGCCTATCTTGAGAAGTTTTCATTTTTTCCCTAATCATTTTAATCTTATCAGTTGCTTGTTGAATTATCTCTAGACCCAAAATTAAGGAATTTCCATTTTCATACCAACACAATGGGGTTCTACATCTTCTCTCATATAAAGACTCGTATGGAGCCATTCCTATGCTTGAGTGGAAGCTATTGTTATAAGTAAACTCTATCAATGGTAAAAATTGATCCCAACTTCTAGTTTGTTCTAAGACACAGGCTCTCAACAAGTCCTCTAAAGATTGGATGGTCCTTTCAGACTGCCCATCAGTCTAGGGGTGATAAGCTAAACTAAGTCTAACTTTTGTTCCTAAAGCTCTTTGTAAACTATCCCAAAATCTAGAAGTGAAACGAGGATCCGTATATGAAATTATACTAGAAGGTACACCATGAAGCCTAATAATTTCTTTTATGTACAATTGAGCTAATTTTTCTAAAGAAAACCTAATATTAATAGGTAGAAAGTGAGCAGATTTTGTTAATCTATCTACAATGACCCAAATTGCATAATAACCAGACACAGTCCTTGGTAAACCTGTCACAAAATCCATGGATATACTTTCCATTTCCATTCTGGAACATCTAAAGATTGTAGCTCTCCATAAGGTTTCTTGTGTTCCACTTTTATTTTCTAACACACTAAACAACGTGCAACAAATTCCAGTATTGCCTTCTTCATCCCAGGCCACCAGAACATTTTCTTCAAATCTTGATACATCTTGGTGGTACCCGGATGTATACTCAAACTACTCTTATGAGCTTCCTCCATGATTAATTTTCTCAAGTCTTCATCTGCAGGTATGCAAATTCTATCTCTAAATTTGATGATTCCACTAGAATCCTTGTGAAATTTAGGTTCCTTTCCTTTCATTCTTGTGGTTAACTTTTCTTGTAAAAAATTTGTCCCTTTCTTGAGCTTTCTTTATTTCTTCCAAGAATTCACTTGAGATTTTTAACATTCCTAAACATAGATTATTTGGTTTTTGTTCTACAACTAAATTCAAGTCTCTAAATGATTCTATTAAACTCAATTCCTTCATCATCATCATAGATGTATATATAGATTTTCGACTCAAAGCATCTGCCACAACATTAGCTTTTCCAGGATGATATTGTAACTCAAAATCATAATCCTTAAGAAATTCCATCCATCTTCGTTGTCTCATGTTTAGTTCCTTCTGATCAAAAAGGTATTTCAAACTTTTATGGTCACTGAAAACTTCAAATCTCGACCCATACAAGTAATGTCTCCATATTTTTAATGCAAACACTACTGTAGCTAATTCTAAATCATGTGTAGGATAATTCACTTCATGTTGTTTGAGTTGTCTTGAAGTATAAGTTGTAACTTTTCCTTCTTGCATTATTACACATCCTAATCCTTGTCCAGAAGCATCACAATATACCTCAAAATTTTTGGTAAGATTATGAAGAACTAAAACATGTACAAATGTTAATCTTTTCTTCAACTCTTGAAAACGAGTGTCATGCTTCATTCCATTTAAAAGGTTGACCCTTACTTGTTAGCTTAGTCAAAGGCAATGCTAATTTGGAAAATTCTTCAATGAACTTTCTATAATAGCCTGCTAATCCTAAGAAACTACGTATTTCTGTGATATTTTTCGACTGTTCCCAATGCAGTACAGCCTGAACTTTTGAAGGGTCAATTGCAATACCACTTTTTGATATTACATGTCCTAAAAATTGAACTTGTTCTAACCAAAACTCACACTTTGACCATTTTCCATACAATTGTCTTTCTTTGAGAATTTGTAAAACAATCTTCAAATGTCTCTCATGCTCTTCATGATTTTTGGAATAAATCAAAATGTCATCAATGAAAACTACGATAAATTTATCGAAAAATTCATGAAAAATACGGTTCATATAGTCCATGAAAATGGCAGGAGCATTGGTCACACCAAAAGACATTACCAAATACTCATAATGATCGTACCTTGTCCTCAATGTTGTCTTTTGGATATCTTCTGCCTTAACTCAAATCTGATGATAACCAGATTTTAAGTCAATTTTGGAATATACTACAGAATCTCTTAGTTGATCCATCAAGTCATCAATTCTTGGGAGAGGGTATTTGTTCTTAATGGTGATTTTGTTAAGTTGACAATAATTTACACACAATCTCATAGTGCCATCCTTTTTCTTAATTAGCAATATTGGAGCTCCCCAAAGAGAAACACTAGGTCTGGTGAATTGTTTGTCTAATAGTTCTTCTATTTGTTTCTTCAATTCAGCTAATTCTAGAGGTGACATCCTATAGGGGCTACAAATATAGGTTTTAATCCTAGTACCAAGTCTATGGTAAATTCTACCTCTCTATCTGGTGGTAGTCCAGGAACTTCTTCAGGAAAAACGTCAAGGTATTCACAAACAACAGGAACCTTTGTAATTTCTGGAATTTCCTTGACCTTTAAAGATGTTAGGATCATGTATACTTGAGATCCCTTCGGAACTTCATTGTGGTTGGCAGTAGTCTCTTTTAATTCTCTTGGGTCTAAAACTTCACCAATATTTGATTTGAAAATTAAAGTCTTATCAAAACAATTTAGGAGAACATGGTTAGAAGATAACCAGTCCATTCCAAGAACAATATCCAAATAAGATAACGGTAGACATATAAGATTTGCAGAAAAATACCTATTACCTATAGAAATACGACAATTTAAAAGAGGTAGGTAATTTTAGATGCAAGTGAAGTGATGACTAGAACATTGGTAGGAGTAGACACAGTTAAATCATATGGTAATAAAGAGGTAGGTAATTTTAGATGTTTCACACAGTGATGGGATATGAAAGAGTGAGTAGCACCTGAATCATATAGTACATTAACGAGATGACCATTTATGATTCATTTACCTTAGATTAGGTCTTCAGATTGAACAACTTCAATACCATTCATGGTGAAGACTTTTCCGGTTGTCTTTGGCCTTCCAATTTGATTCTTTCCTCTATTACTACTTCCTCCAATACCTTGTTCCTTGGTTAACTCTCTGCATTCACTCCAATAATGACCAGTCTTTCCACAATTAAAGCAAGTTACAGTCTTTGTGGGATAATTCTTTAATTGTTGAGGTCCTCCACATTGGAAACATTTGATGGGGTTGGTTATACCTGAAGCATTGGCATGAGAGGAATGTTTTTTCCTAGAAGAATTCCAAGAAGTATGGGAAGGGCGTTGATAAGGTTTTTTATGGTTGAATTCATTTCTCTTATGTCTCAGTGGCCCTCCTTGCCTCCACTGAGCTTGTCTTGTCTTGATATCATATTTATAAATCCTAAATGGTTTACAAGAGTCGAGAATGAGGAAATTTCTAAGTAACTGACTGCCTGTTTAATGTCAGCTCTTAGTCCACTTTCAAACTTTGAACAACGGGAATGTTATCAACCCTTTTATGAAAATAAGGACAAAATTTTGACAACTCATCAAATTTCGCCGCATATTCTCCCATAGACATTGTTCCTTGACGAAGGTTAAGAAATTCAACCTCCTTCCTCCTCTGGAGATCTTTTGGAAAATATTTCTCCAGAAACTTTTGTTTAAAGATTTTCCAAGTAATTTGTCTTCCTTCGTATTCCAATTGTTGCTTGGTAAATCTCCACCAGTTTTCAGCTCCTTCAACAAGTATAAAGGTAGCAAATGTGACTCTATTTGCATCAACACATGACATTGCAATGAAAATTTTCTCAATTTCTCCTATCCATGATTGAGCACCATCAGGATTAAAGCCTCTTTTAAATTTTTGTGGATTGTTCCTACAAAAGGTTTCCAATCCTTGACTTTCTATGGGTTCAACATTTTGTTTTTGATTCATCTTTTCCAAGACAATTGTCATTCTTTCCAACAACTCATTTGTAATGTTGGTCCGTTGTCCATATTCTTCCTGAAAGAATGAACAATTATCTTACTTTTTGCTAGATTTTTTTTTACTCTAACTCTCATCATTAACCTTTGTTAGAAAATGAAACAAATAACTCTAACTTGTAACTTATTCCATACTTGTTATACAAATATCCATTCCACATTCTTATAATTTTGAATATATCACTTTTTATTCATCCCAAACTATGAAGTCAATTCATTCCAAAGATTAATATATCCTTTAAAATTTAAGTACCTCAAATTGATTTGAATTATGTTTAACAAGAATAACAAAATATTCATAACACATGAAAATGCTACACGAAAGCAATTGTTAGTATAAACTGTTATATAATACAACTTCAAACAGACACTTAATATAATAAAACATATTACACTATAACAAACATATGTTTAATGTCAAATGAAATGTAGAAATAATCACTCTAAATACACTTTTAAAATGTATTCTAAACTCCTAGTATTAAGATAAAAATTATCTCGATTTAGTACTGAGTGTGCACCCTCACTACTTAATCAAGATTATTTTATTCTTAATACTTTCATTGTTATTCATAATGATTTCAAAAATCATTGTCAAACATTTGTTATATACATGTAGAAAAAGCACAATAAACCCACTTCTGTCAGGTTATCCTAAAGACTGACTGCTCTGATACAACTAAATGTAACACTCAGACTATTATTTAATTATTTATTATTTACTTATAAATTACGAGTAATTTTTTTAAATAAACTTTTCATAGAGCAGATATAACTCATGATATTGTTTCATAAATATAAATGTATATATCTTTTATAAATATTCGTATTACAAATAAGTTCACCACAATAGAATTCTACATCATAGTGTAGAACTATCTATTTTATATGTTCTAATACATTAGAACTAGGTTCTTCATAAGTGAATCATCTATAAATCTTCCAAAGATTCTTTCTTAACAACTCCTATTGAATAGGTTCTGTATCTACTTGTACAACAAGTATATATGAAAGAGAAACATGAAAGGAGTGAGGTCTTTATAAACCTTAAATATTAATCTTAATAAACTTAACAAACAATGGGGGCCTATAATCACAACCACAAACAATGATGCGTATAACTTGACTCAAAACCACAAGAATTACTCTCACTTTACCAGACATATGGATTCATATACCACCACTTTTGATGACCCACCTGGACATCAAAAGCCTTTTGGGAAGTGATTAGGTAGTTGATTATATCTCATTGGTACAATCATAATCATTTTCTCGAGAATTATGGCCATCTGCCAATAAAAAGAGATATATATGCTCACTATCTAACCTTGGTGATGCTGAACAGGTATCAGACAATATCAAGTTCGGCCTGTGAACTATCCTAGTATAGGACGCTACCCTAACTATCTAGATATTCACCTACTTGAATACTTCCTTAGACTCCACCCGGTCCCTGCCTTTCATCTCGCAGTTGTACCAAACTGTGACTTCCCAAAAACAGCCACTTATACATTACCCTGGTTTCAACTCTAAAATCAAGGATTCTTTCACCACAAACATATTCATGACATTTCCATCAATCACATAATACAATGACCATCAAGTTATATCATATATATCTCAATCCACAAATTATATACAACAATCAAACAAATACAACTAGTAAAACATACAAGTAACTTCCTTGTATCAAATTCATTAAAATACATACTTTTAGTTCATACGTATTTATATAAAAATAATATTTAAATTATTACAAAAATATAATAAAATAAGGATTAAAGCAAGAACTTTAAATAAATATAAATCTTATAAAACTGGAGATAATTTAAATAGAATAAATAGGACCAGTGCGTAATTGGAGATAAAATAAATGAATAAATAAAATACGACCAGTACGAGAATGAGGATAAAAATAAATGAAATAAATAAAATAAACAAGACCAGTACGAAACTAGAGATAAAATAAATAAAATAATCAGGATCAGTGCGAAACTAGAGATAAAATAAATGAAATAAATAAAATAAATAGGACCTGTGCATAATTAGAGATAAAATAATTATTAAAATAAACGGGACTTGTGCATAACTGGAGATAAAATAAATAAAATAAATAGGACCGGTGCGTAACTGGAAACAAAACAAATAAAATAAACATGACCAGTGTGTAAATAAATAAAATATACAGGACCAATGCGTAACTGAAGGTAAAAGAAATATAGAAACAAAGAGAGTAGAATACTATATAGTTCAATATAGGTTAAAATAAATAAAAGATTAATAAAACAAACATAAGTTTATTAAGATTAATACAGATAAAGCTTAACTTCACTCCCCCTTACCTTTAAGTGGAAAGACACACACTAGGAATAGAGAACTACAAATGCTTACCCCCTTCAAATCTCATTTCACTCTCCCTCTCTTTCTCTCTCTTTCTCTTTCTCTCTCTCTTTCTCTCTCTTTCTCTTCTCCTTCTCTCTCTTCCTTATATTTTCTCTCTCTTTCCTTCTCCCTTCTCTCTCACCTTCATCCCCCCTCTCCCTTTTATAGTTGATTTTCTTTTCATTTTTTTTAATTAATGTTTATCTCATGCATTTAATGTTGATGGATTTTTTTTTCATTCTTTCTTATCTCTTCTTCTTTTTTTATTATCTCTTTTTTTTTTCTTTTTTTTACAATGTTCCTTTTAATTTTTTTAAATATTTTATATATTTATATTTGTATATATATATATATATATATATATATATATATATATATTTTTTTTTTTTTTTTTTTTTTTTTTTTTTTTTTTTTTT
>Ga0209489_109373_pt1 | contig 12254 bp, 5 predicted proteins | sample SiratrowhiteBW_FD_187527 | JGI IMG/M metagenome (GOLD analysis project Ga0209489, IMG submission 187527) | Root nodule microbial communities of legume samples collected from California, USA - Siratro white BW (SPAdes) (version 2) | ecosystem: Host-associated > Plants > Roots > Nodule | place: USA... | reverse complement strand
AAAAAAAAAAAAAAAAAAAAAAAAAAAAAAAAAAAAAAAAAAAAAAAAAAAAAAAAAAAAAAAAAAAAAAAACTACTCGAACAAGAAGAAAATAGTAACATTTTTACAGTGTAAAAAAAAATTAAGATTTAGATATAGCATACAGTATATAAATTTAATTAAAATTTAATATTAAATAACGTTCTTAAGGGATAATAAAAAAGTAGTACAATGTAGTAGTTGGAATTTACAACTTTTATTAGAACACGTTACATAAGTCGTCAATCAACAGTGTATGAAAATTAATTAACAAACATTTTTACCACTATTCTATGACAAAACCTTTGAAGAATAGAAAACTCTAGACTTATTCTATATACATATTAGGTAATATGGGTAAAATTATTTCGGTGATTGACGAGTTTATAAATCTAAAAGTACTCATTAAGACATTTAATTAAATACGTGTCATATACTCAAAATGATAATTAAAGATTAAAATTTATTATTATAATTAATATTATAAATCCATTCTATAAGTTGAAAAAATGATATATCAGATCCATATGAACAGTCTTTTCAATCTTTATACACAACGCAATAATTTAAATGGAAAGTAGGTTTCTAAATAATTTTCAATCGTTCTAAATACTGAATATTTATTTAAGTACTGAAATTTTGTTTACAAATATTTTTTCATCTCACAATTAAAGATAGGAGATTGAAGACCGAACATCAGAAATTCTGTATTATAAAAATGGCACAAAAATAAGAACAAGCTAAGTTTTGAAGTTTCAATCCTAATTTTAGTTAAAGAAATAAGTTTTCACTATAAATCTTACTTGAAATATATATATTTAAGAAAGTGGCCATATCTATTTAAAATTGACGCTTGACACTTGAGTTTGTTTGAAGATTTATAGTTTGTATTGAAAATGTAAAAGAAGGCATAATTACCTTATCAACTCTAAGAGACCTTTTAGAAAGTTTTTAGTAGAATTAGCATGAAATTAAAAAAGAAAATCATAAGGAAGGCACTTTCATAAATTCTAAAATAACAAGGTTTTATATAAATGTTATATACTTTTTCTATAATATGTGTAAAATATTTTGCTTAATATTAATTTTAAATTAAATTATACAACATATTAAAAACTTAAAATTTTATTTATTCCTAATGTATATTTTTTTCATGTACTTTTCCATTTCTATCTTTATATTTTGTTATTTTTCTTATTTAAAATATTTAAGTCAATTAGGCATTTTGATGATGTAATTCTGACATTGTGTTGTTATCATAAGATAATATTATATTCACTAATTTTAGCAATCAAATAAAATTGTTGTTAATTGTTATCAAAATAATCAATAAATTAAGTTTTAGTTATTAAATAACTAAAAGATAAAAATAATGATTGAATTTAGTGACCAATTAAGTCTATATAATAGATATGTAACATTACATACTAAAGTTTTAGTGACTCATTCTAAATTTGGTATTTAATTAAGTTAGAGACTAATTTATAATCTAATAATATAAGTGACTAAAACTTTGTTAGCTAACATTAAATTTAATAGGTCACTAAATTTCATTATTATTTTTATTTTATAGTTATTTAACAACCAAAACCTAATTTAGTAATTACTTTGATCATAATTAGCAAACAATTTTATTTGATAGTTAAAATTAATTTATAAATAATTTTTTTCTTAATTAATATATGAAAACGTTACTTTTGAAATATGAAAAAACGTTACATTTGAAATATGAAAAACGTTACATTTGAAATCTGAAAAGGATATTTAATTATAGTTTTAATTTGTTTATGTATTATATATTTTAAATTTCTTTATAAGATCTACCCTTTAATAATTTTTCATCTATTTGTTGGTATAAATTTTTTAAAATAAAAAATATTGTGATGTTTTAATATATTATTTAAGACTGATATTTTAAATTTTATGTTATATGACCATATTTTAATGGAAATATTTTATAAAGTATTTAAGTCTTAAATTAATCATTATGGACATATGAGTCGATGGTTAATGATTAAAATAATTTGTATTTAAAATCATGAAAACAAGACATTTAAAATATGATAAACGAATCTGATTAAGCAAAAAGAGAAGTGTGGTGGGGTTAGAATTGGTGGCAGGAAGAAGACCAAGAACAATGTGTTGTTGCTAGTCAAAGGAGGACAATAATTAAAAAACTGTTTCCCAAACATAATTGTAATTTGGATTGATTACCTTGGGAAGCTGCACACACTTACTTTCTAGAAGTAACGTATATAAATAATTTAATAATGTATAATGCTTATTAATAATTTAAACAAAATTCTTAAATGAAATTTAAAACAAGTCTGCTTTTGGTTTTACAAATTTCAAAATTGATATAATTTTAGAAAAATAAGCGTTAAAAAATTCGGTCACGTGATAAACTAACGACAAATGTCTCAGGTAACTACCTGTTTATATTTTATATTGTTAGGATAAAATATCTTATCCAATGTCATATATATATTCTAAAAAAATATTTTGTGTTAGCAGAGATATTTGAAAAGAAAGATTAAGATAAAATATTTTGAGATTATTAAGATTAGAAATAGGAAAAAAGATTCCGCAGTGGAATATTCGTGGAAGAAAGAGCATTCTCTCTCTTGGCCATTGGTTACAACCAATAGCCCTCAAACACGGTGGTCCTGCTCCTACGTAAATAATGTGAAGAAAACCAAACACAAACAAAAGAACGAAACCACCCTCTCTCTTTCAATTATTGTCTCTTCTCTCTCACTCTGTTCTCTTTCATTCGTTCCACCACTCCCAGCACACACCACAACACAACACAGACACTTCAATTCACTTCTTAACTCTTAAGTCTTATCTATCTATATAAGAACAAAGCCACCTCCACCTCTCTCTCAGACTCACACATATCTCTCATCTAATCCCAGTGAAGCTTGCATGTTGAAGAGTTCATCGAGAAAAGAGAAAGAGAAAGAAGAGGTGATTGGGTTGAAACCCGGGGTTGAAGCGTTGCAGACATCACGGCTATTCTAAGAGTCTATCGCTTTCTCGTTCATGTCCCATCTGTACGACGGACGGGTTGCATAAATCTCGCCAACCCTTCGCCGCACGGTGGGCGTGGTGCGTTGCCGTCCGAAGGTGGTAGTCCCTCCGACCTCCTCTTCCTCGCCGGTGGCGGTTCCTCCTCCTTCTGCTAGCTTCTTCTTCTTTCTCCTTTCTCCTTTCTTCTTCTACTTACTTAACCAACCCTTTTAACAAAGCACGCGCCCCCACTTTCGCTTTTTATTCTTCTTCTTCTTCTTCGATTTCACAAAATGATGCTCAGAATCAAGAGGGTTCCTACTGTTGTTTCCAACTACCAAAAAGACGACGCTGGAGACTCTTCTCGACCCGTCGGAGGTTGTGGTCGGAGTTGCCTCAAAGCTTGTTGCATTCCAGGTCTTTTTTTCTCTTTAACTGATTTTCATTACTGTTATTAGTTTGCTTATGTGGGGTATCTGTAATTGGCTATATTCAAGTGATTGAGGGGAAATTACTTGGTGCATGTGTGAAATAAAAGTTTAAGAATTTAGATTTGAATCAAACTTTAGTTTGGAAAAGTAATTGAAATCTTGTATCTAAAGGCCTTAGTTTTTTTAGAGAAAAAAAGTTAAACTTTTTTTTAAGGTAAGCAAACGGGTTACGAAACTGACTTTGGAACAGCCCACGTGAAAAAACCAAACGTTTATCTAGTGGTGGTAGTTGAAAGGAAAATGAAAAGGTTGATATTTTAATATATTCACGATTTGTTTATGGATATTCTTGTAATCTTTACAATTGATTTTCTCATCAACAAGTGATGTATATCTGAGTTTATCCTCTAAAGTGAGTTGGATCCAGGAATCGTATCTGTTTTCTTTTTCTTTTATTTTTTTTGTGATTTGTGTTTTGTTTTGTTTACAGATGCAAAGCTTCCTCTGTATGCTTTTAAGAAGGTTAATGAAAAAGCTTTGGCTCCGCATGAATGCGGGGAGCCTCCCGTGGCATTCCTGGACTCGCTTCTTCTTGGAGAGGTAACCATGGAATCTTGGTGATGGAGAACGGTTAAAGTGATATTTTTTTTGTTACCCATTGTTGTAAAGTGTTGTTTACCGTTTCATGGCAGTGGGAAGATCGCATGCAGAGAGGACTTTTCCGCTATGATGTTACTGCCTGTGAAACCAAGGTTGGCTTTGTTTTCCTTTTTCTAAATTTTGTCTTCCTCTACATAGATATGGTTGGTATGATTTATGAGTGTGATGTGTTTTGTGGTGATTTTGGTGTAGGTGATTCCTGGTGAATGTGGTTTCGTTGCTCAGCTTAACGAGGGTCGTCACCTCAAGAAGAGACCAACTGAATTCCGAGTTGATAAGGTTCTGCAGCCCTTTGATGAAAGCAAATTCAACTTTACCAAAGTTGGGCAAGAAGAGGTCCTCTTCCAATTTGAAGCTAGTGACGACGGCCAAATCCAGTTCTTCCCAAATGCTCCAGTTGATGTTGATAATTCTCCCAGTTTCGTTGCCATCAATGTATGGATACTAACCTTTGTTTTTCGGGGTTCATTATCAGGCATTGCATGTGATGATGTTTGTTTGTTTGTTTATTTTCTTAACAGGTCAGTCCAATTGAGTATGGACATGTTTTGCTGATTCCGCGTATATTTGAGTGTTTGCCCCAAAGGATTGACCGTGAGAGCTTCCTGCTTGCACTTCACATGGCAGTGGAAGCTGATAATCCATATTTTCGATTGGGTTACAACAGCTTGGGTGCTTTTGCAACTATTAACCATCTCCACTTCCAGGTACTGGGCACTGAATTACCACTTGTAGATTTGTGTTGATGTTTTTGTTGTTCAAGATTACTCTGTCAGTAATCAGATTGAAATTTGATGATTTTTGACATGAATTTATGCAGGCTTACTATTTGGCTCTGCCCTTTCCCATTGAGAAGGCCCCCACTAAGAAAGTTGCAAACTTAGATGGTGGGGTGAAGATATCTGAACTGTTGAAGTATCCAGTTAGAGGTCTTGTCTTTGAGGGTGGAGATACTCTGGAAGAATTATCAAATGTTGTTTCAGATGCTTGCATATGTCTTCAGAACAACAATATACCATTCAATGTTCTTATTTCTGACTGTGGAAAGCAAGTCTTTCTGTTACCACAGGTAAACTAACTCTGGAACTGAATGAATTTTCCTAATCTATTTCCATTAGTTGTGCGGCTATTTACCAAATATACAAACAGTGTTACGCAGAGAAACAAGCTCTTGGAGAAGTGGATGCTGAGCTTCTTGACACCCAAGTGAACCCTGCTGTGTGGGAAATTAGTGGCCACATGGTTTTAAAGAGGAAGAAGGACTATGATGAGGCATCTGAAGGCAATGCTTGGAGGCTTCTAGCAGAGGTGTCCCTCTCCGAAGAGAGGTTTCAAGAAGTCAACGACCTTATTTTTGAAGCCATTGGCTGTGTGGAATTGGATGATGATGGTCAGTGTGACAGGAAAGTCGATGCAGTCAGCTCAAGTGCACACTCTACTGTGGTGGTTGCTGGTTCACAAGAATGTGTTGTTCTTCAGTAAACAAGAATCTGCAGCTTTCTAAGAATAATTGCTGAATTATATCACCGTTTAAGTTGTAGTATTGTGTTGTGCTTGAGCCTTAGGGTCATGTGTTTTATGTATTTACCTTTATGCCTTTATGACGCGTTCATGTGGAAGTCTATGTAATAACTGCTCACCTGAGTAGTGTTGGTGATTTGGGTGTATGGTAATAAGCTTGACTTGACTGTTTGTGGTGGCTTTCGTGCTTGAAGAAATAATAAATTCAGGTATCTGTTTGTTCAAGGCTAAATCAAACTGTAGCATGTGTTTCTCCAGGATGAAATTTTCACTTGTAATAAATGTTATGTTTGTATATTAATGAATGACATTCTGAATGTCTTTTGGTTGTGCAGAGTTGTGTTTGATTCGTTTTAGATTTTGGCAGAATTGATTACAAACAGTGGATTGTGTGATTTTGAAAGAAGTTGAATATGATTAAGGAGTGTGTTCAAATTTACTGCACTAGAGTTTCGCATTGGCATATGTTATGGTACAAGAAATCAGTTATTGTGGTAAACCACAGAGGCTAAAAACAGATTTTTGACAAGTGGGTCTTCAAATTGATTGTATGATGCTGCAAATATTATACGTTGTTTCGGCTAAGATGAACTAAAATTGAGTCGTGTTTAATTTTGCTGTTGTAGATGGTTACGTCATAACTGGGAAATAATTGTCAAACTTAGTGCCTCAGTTCAAAGATATGGTGTGGATTTACGTTGAACATAGTCCTCAAACTGTTAACTCATCTCAACAAGGAAAACTTGCGTGCACACCCAAACGCGCTTTTAGTAAATAATGAACTATAGATTTGGTACTGATGAGCATTTCAATTTAGGCTACATTTGAATCAATTTGGCAGTGCTCAGCACCACTACTCTCACAGCATATCTTCGAATGTGTGCAAAATACACTTGTTTGTTGTACGGAAGAATATTATCTATAAAAATTAATAATACTATAAATTATAAATTCTGCAATTAAAATTAGAAAAAACCTGATACTACTTCCCATTTGCTTATTGTGACATTTTTTCCTGCGTGAGAATTACCTAGTTCAACAAATGTTAACAGAATTGTCATTGCCAACATTATGATCCTGTGGTACGCATCCACATTGTGGTCCCTTAGTCTTAATATCAGACCATGAACATTAACTAGGCCTAATTCCCCTAATTCCGGAAATAAGACTCCAAAAACTGGTAGACACGGGGAACTTAAGGTTGCTAATCAAACGAGCGTTTCCATAGCGAACTGGGCAATCCTTTGAGTTAACTTTTACTAAGCCTGTCCTCAAATCCTGCTTAGAATTCAAAGAGCGTTACTTTCTTTATTTAGACTTAATTTTCTTAGAATATGATAGCATTAATTATCATCATTAAGCTAAATAAGCCTTTATGGTCAAAAACCATAACCTGATATAGTTTCAAGGGTGGTCACCGTCTTAGAGAAGGCATCTCCATTTTCACGTGACTCGCTTCTTCAACGTAAGAGTTCATGGCTTTAAAATTAGCATGATTATGATCAACACGAAATATATGAGATGATGGCTTATTTTGAGGATGGATGAACGTGAAAGCGTTAAGCCAGCCAAGTCATAATGCAAAAAACACATTGCTAGCAGACAAAACTTCCCTTCAAATAATAATAAAACCAAGATAAACTTCAACCGTCCATAAAGCGAGACCATGCAAAACACGCCTTGGCTTGTTAGAAAAGCAAGCCAGTTTCACGTAAAAACCTGTATATATACTGGTTCCACAATCCTATCTTTCAAGTCAGTAACCAAATTCCTCAAGATGAGTCTGCACTCGAGATCTTCAGCTCTTGTGATGTTGGTGGTGTTGGTGCTGTTGCTGATCAAAATAGAGGGAAGTTCAACAACACCAAAAGATGTGCATGAAAATGGGTTCGACTCAATATCATTGACGGAGAAAGATGATAACCAAATCACTGGGTGTGCTGCAAACCCATCGATATGCAGCAGAGGAGAGTTTCCAAGAAGGTTTGTCTGTTGTGGAGACCGTTGCGTGGATCTGGCTACAGACAGTGATAACTGCGGGCTCTGTGGATTTAGGTGCCTGTTCAGTCGTCAATGCTGCAACCGTCGCTGCGTAAACACAAATAGGAGCATTTTGAACTGTGGGACGTGTGGAAGAGTATGCCCCATTGGATCTTTATGCATATTTGGATCATGTGGCTTGGGGCCAGTGCCAGTGCCACCAACACCAGTGCCACAAACACCAGTTCCAGTGGTACCAGTAACACCCACACCAGTTCCTGTGACACCACCACCACCAGTGCCACTAACACCCACACCAGTTCCTGTGACACCCACACCACCGGTGCCAGTAGCACCCACACCAGTTCCAGTAACACCCACACCAGTGCCAGTAACACCTACACCAGTTCCTGTGACACCAACACCAGTTCCGGTGACACCAACACCATCACCAGTGCCAGTAACACCCGCACCAGTTCCAGTAACACCCACACCAGTTCCAGTGACACCAACCCCAGTGCCAGTAACACCCACACCAGTGCCTGTGTCACCAATACCAGTTCCAGTGACACCAACACCAGTGCCAGTGTCACCAGCACCATCACCAGTGCCGGTGCCAGTGCCAGTGCCAGTGCCGGTGTTACCAGCACCATTGCTCCCTCCTGGGTCCCTAGGGGAAGGCTCACCGCAGCCATTGGACAACCAGCCTCAAGATACCGAAGAGATGCCTGTAATGGATTAACTGTTGTAATTGATTGGGATCTCATGGTTACCACTTCCCTAGTTGGAAGTTTGTACCTTGTTATTCAAAAATAAATATTTGAGGTTTTCATGTGCAACTGTTCTTTCCGTTTCAACATGTTTAGTATGAATTTTACGATGTTATGTTGCAGTTACGTGTGATATTGGTTTGATGCTTTCTGTGTTAGCCGAAAAGCATGTCAAAGGTAACATTCTGGTTATTAATGCTTGATAATGGCTGAACTAATAGTATTATCATATTAATATTCAAGATATTTCGAAGTTAAAATATGGATCATCTATATCTCTACCATGAAAAGGCCAAACTTCGTATGATTTTCTCGTGAAAGCAAACCTACAGTTTGTTCTCTTCAACAAAATGAAGAGTTAAACATGAAGACAATAGTTGCCGCTGCAAAGAAAAAAACATGATATTTACAGTTCTATCACGTTATGCTTTTCTCATTCATGAAAGCACTCACATATTCAAACGTGAAACTTATTTATATATTCAGTAATTGTTACATAAAAGTAAAATAAATAATGAACTACAGACACAATTAGAACAATTATATACATATGCTCAATTCAATTCTGAGTTTTGAACATTCCTACAAGGACACGCACATCTTCAAGCTTTAAGACAGTTCATAGATTTTTACGTGCAACCCCTATCTCACATTCCATTTACTTGAGCTTTGGCATCCCATCTTGCACTGCTACTCTTCTCTTTGAGGAATCAGGACTGAGATTTTTGTCTTTTCACTGTTTCCAAGGTCTTCCTCACTAAATTAATCTCCCTTATATAATAATGTTGTCTGTCGATAACCAATCCAAGGAATAGAGAGAATCCTGCCGAATAATTAAAAGGGTTTAAAAGTTATATCTTCTGCACATAATATAGCAAAAGAAGTGACAAAAGAGAACTCTATGTTCATCGATACTTGCTAGAATTCATTTGGTGCCCAGGTATGAATAAATAAAATGCATCATCCACAAAACAACATTTTCATGTAAACTTGCATGGTGAAATTGTGATGAACTTAACCTTGATGAGTTCAGCAAAAATAGTAATTAATTACCCAAGAGAGATGCTTCTAAGAGACGATGTGCCATGACAACCTCATCAGTTGGATTAACTATGCCACCTTCCTTCAAACGCTTTTGGATTTGGGTTATGGTATACACTGTGGAGCTGAAGACCACAAGCATGGTTGCTGCCACAGTTTTTGTGACCAAGGGACCCCTCCCCTGCTTCGAAAGGTCTAGCCCCTTCACCACCAATCTTCGTATTGGATTTGCAAAAGATAATATTAGGATTAATGCCATTTGGACAATCAAAAGCATGAACAAAAGTTGTATCATCTTTGTATAATTGCGTAAACCTTGATTTGTGTGGTACAAAAAATGAACTCTTGATTTGGACTTTGAGAGTATGTGCTTATAAGCTTCTTTTAGAGAGTTGTGAGGTTTGGCAAAGAATTATGCCATGCTTTTCTTTCCAAGACCCAAGGAGGTTTAGAATAACTTTTGACAGCAACAATCAACGGAACTCAATTACCGTCTCTTCAGTTTTCCTTAGAGACTGCAAATTTGAGAAAATTCTTAGACAAAAGAATATTGGTATAAACAACGAGAGTAAAGTAAAGAACGTCGTAAAAATACAATTTCAGCATAAATAAGTTAGGAGTAGAAGAATAGTTATTTAAAGTGTTTTATATAGAAATATAGAATAAGCCATGCAGAAGCAGAAGTGGAGGTGCAAGTTGGCCATCCTTCACAATCCCAAAAGAAGAAGAAAACATCCCTGGTTTCAATACAAATATAAATGAGCCAGTTTGACTTAATTCATTGTGATGTGGTGTGAAACAACACTGTTCTTTCTTACTGTATTTTGGTGGAAGAATGAGCAAGTCACAGAAAATGTTTTGTTGTTTTTAGTGGTCAAAACATAATATGGAGACACTAATTCCCACAAACAACTCCATCATTCTCATCTTCCTCCCTCAACATATGTTGGTCACTTTTTATATTTTCTCTATAAATACGATTTTCTAATTATATTTAACATTAACTTGCAAATTACACTGGTTATGAATGGGGTTTGGTTTTGATACATTACTAATGTAAAACAAAATTATAATATTAAATAATAATACAATATCTTAAGCATTACTTTTATGTAATTATCTACAAGTTAATAAATTTTAATTTGGATAGTTTATTTTATCAATGTATTTTAATTAAATTCTTATAAATATACATAAAAATGAAAACTACACATTTAAATTATGAAAGGAAGATTATCTACTGATAATTAAAAGAATAGATGATGAAATATAAACATATAAATGCTTGATTGAATATAAATTCTAATTAACATAACGATGATTTATTATTTATTATATCTAATACTGTTTAAATAAATTTAAATATTGATTAAAACGTAAGAAAATAAAACACTTACATAAATAAATAACTATTGGAGGAAAAACAAATAACTTAATATAAAATTTCATAAGAAATATAATATTTGGTTCCGTATTTTAAAATTTGCCGATAAAAAGAAACATATTTTGAAACTTAAATTTATAATAAAATATTTATTTATTTTAGAAATCCAGAATCTTCATTGTAGTGTCCTCTTTTCCATTATCTGTGTGCTCGTAGATAACGCCGATTGTATTTGTGTTAGATTATTCAAAATCAAGATGCTCTAAAGTACATCTTTATTTTGATTTTAGAAAATAATTTTTAATCTATTGATTTTTTTTTTTCTGATGACGATGATCTTAGATTTCGTTTTAGACTAACTTTATTAGATGAGAAAATAAGTAAAATGTAAATAATAATTATTTTGGTTAAAATGGAAGTGACAGTGGAAACCACAATTTATTGGTTTTGAAATGAAATAACTTAATTTAACATTTATAGTAGAACAGTAATATGAATGGCGTTTAGCTAAAGGTTCCGTGGTCAATTTACTTGGATGTTGCATCCTTTGAAATGAGGAAGAAAAAAAATTCCCGTATTCCAAAAGGATTATATATATTTTTTAAAATATTACTTTTATTTGTTAAAATCAAGTAAAAAATAAGAAAGTGTTGGTTTTGGTATTTTTTATTATTGGTTTTTTATAGTTAAGCATATTGTATTTTTTCCGGTTAGTCAAATGTTGTAATGAGTGACATAATGTTTATCTACAAACACTGATTAAGAGAATTAAAGAAAACATTATTTTTTATTTGGACTTGAGTAGATATTTTCACACTATTACATGTTTTATTATATAAATTTTAATTTGATAAAATTTAACATAATAGTATTAAGTATCAGTAAAAGACTTCTGTTTTTGTTTTTGTTAGGGTGTTCTAATTTGATGGTGGTTGTCACAATCAAATTTGATGGTATTTGATGGTGGTTGTCACACTCTTATGATTGTGAATACATTTAACTAAAGTGGGTTTATTAATCCTAATTAATCATTAATGGATGTATTAAAAAATTATTGTTACCTTAGTTTTTTATTTAATTACTTTTTTAGAAATCTAAACTTTATTTTTCATGTCTCTTTCTTTTATAATGCTTTTATAATTTATTGTATTGTTTTCCTCTTTTAATTAACTAAACATATGTATCTGCATCAAACAAATTTATATAAAGATCATGACACAATTTTTAACCTGAAAATTTTAAGATAATAAATTTATAAATCATTTTATTTATATATTGTTCATTTTAATTTTTTTTACTCAAAACTTCCCAACATACTTAAATTCTTAATAAAAATAAAATTAAATAGTTAATTTTATTTTACTATCAATAAATATGTTTTTTTATATTTATTAATTTCATTGTTGTTCTCATCATGTGTTTTTTTTTTTTTTTTTT
>Ga0209489_109370_pt1 | contig 12256 bp, 12 predicted proteins | sample SiratrowhiteBW_FD_187527 | JGI IMG/M metagenome (GOLD analysis project Ga0209489, IMG submission 187527) | Root nodule microbial communities of legume samples collected from California, USA - Siratro white BW (SPAdes) (version 2) | ecosystem: Host-associated > Plants > Roots > Nodule | place... | reverse complement strand
CTATACATATATATATATATATATATATATATATATATATATATATATATATATATATACATACACACACATACACACAGATAGATATAAAGGTAGCAATTATTTGTTTGTGGATGCAGCTTGTGTAGCTGCTGTTGTTGTTTTAAGATTGTTGCCTCTTATGGTGATTAATTGTCTTGCTTTAATATTTGAGGAAACTGAGGGATGGGAATTGCTACTCTATGGTGATTCATTTCCTTGCTTTAGTTTTGACATGTGTAGGAGACTGATTAATTTATGTAAATTTTCTTCAGATCAAGACAGGTGATGTACGGGCATTAGCAAACACCTCATTCCTTTTGGTGAAGAAAAACTGGTCGTCTGAAATTCGGCTACATGCCTATAAAATGCTGCAGGTTCAATTTCATTTGTTGTGCTTTTCAGTGATAAGTCTGCTTAGGTGTTTATTACTACTACCCTTGATACGAAAACGTCTTGTTATACAGCATTTAGTGCGCTTGCGGTGGGAGGAATTAAGCCCTGCAGAACACAAGAACTTTGCCAATCTTTCCCTTGATTTGATGTCAGAGATTGCAGATCCTTGTGAAAATTGGGCTCTTAAAAGTCAGACAGCTGCCCTTGTTGCTGAGGTTTTCATCGCAATCCTTCCTTTTTTCATTATTGTTGCAATTCTTACTCTGTCACAATTGCAGATTTGCCTTACATAGACCATATTCTTTGGTGGTTTTTTCACAGGTTGTTAGAAGAGAGGATATTGGTTTGTGGCAAGAAATGCTTCCATCTTTGATCTCTCTATCCAGCAAGGGTCCAATAGAAGTAAATTTGAAGTTTCTCCACTTACATCATTTTGGCTCGATTTTATTCAATTTCAGTTCAGTTACTCGATAGTGTTTTTATGATTCACAATTATGTATTAGGCTGAGTTGGTTGCAATGATGCTGCGGTGGCTTCCTGAAGACATTACTGTTCACAATGAAGACTTAGAAGGTTTGTAATAACTTAAGTTTTGTGTAAGTGTGACTTGTAAAGAATTGAATTTCTCCAACTTGAGCAAATCTGTCTGACTTGAGCAATGAGTTATTCTAGGAAAATTTTAGACACAATAATAATGTTTTTCTGTTAATAAGCAAATGAAAGGGACATTTTTAGATAACTTGTTTATTACACTTTCCTTAAAAGTGCTTTTCATCTTGGTCAATATTATGTCACTGTCCGTCTGAACCATGATGTAAAGAAAATATAAAGGGTGTCAGTGTGAGTGGATAGAGAAAAGAGAGATTGTGTAAAAAGAGAAAAAATGTTTGCTGCATGTAATTGGATGTATGCATTATGAGAAGATTCATGAGTGCATATGATAGTAGTAAACGTCGCTATCAATTGCAGATTGAGGAAAATGGCAGAAAACCAATCTGCAATACCAGATAAGGATAACATTGTGGGCAATTAGCAGAAATCCAATAGTGGTTGGAATATATGTTATATATCAATTATACATGTATATGAAAACGAAGTTCTATGCAAATAAAAGTAATAGTGCATAAAAATTGGCTTAATATTTACTCATTCAATAGTGAACACTCACCAAAGATGACGAAGGATGCAGGAGGCATGCTGTAACCACAACATCTATAGCAGCTATTATAGCACAAATGAAGGTGCAGTTCTGGATCCAAGGACATACTGGCTATTTAATGACATTGCAAATAAACTAAGTGTCCTACAAATAAAATACAAAACATAAACCCAACTCTCCTAACACGCTGACTTTTTGACACAAATGTTATGTCTATTTGATATTGAGTGACTTCTGTATATCATGTGCTGCATATTTACTTTTATTTGTCATGTTGATGTGTTCAGGTGATCGTCGAAGGCTACTTTTGAGGGGGCTAACTCAATCATTGGGCGAAATTTTGCCACTATTATACAATGTACATCTCAGCTGTAAACACCTTTTTTACATGCTAATCTTTTGTCATTGTTAATGACATTGTGACTTGTAATACTTGATGCAGTTACTCGAGAGACACTTTACAGCTGCAATGAATGAAGCTGGTAGAAATCAGATGGATATTGCCAAACAGCATGCTGCCACTGTAACAGCTACTCTAAATGCAGTGAATGCGTATGCTGAATGGGCTCCATTGTCAGATTTAGCTGAGCATGGCATCATTCATGGGTATATTTATTTCCTCTATTATCTTGCACCATGCAATATTCTTGGTAAATAAGATCTATTTCTTCTGGTCATGTTTTTCTGTTAACTCCCTGCAGTTGTGGTGTACTACTATCTGCTCCAGATTTTCGTCTACATGCTTCAGAGTTTTTCAAACTTGTCTCTCCAAGGTATGTGTTATTGTTCTTTAATGGTTTTATACATATTTAATTGATCAATAATACCACTGTTCACTCTGAATTGTGATTGTAGGAGGAGGCCTACTGAAACATCTGTTCCTAAATTTGACCAAGCCATGAGTAACATCTTTCAAACGTTGATGAATGTATCTAGAGATTTTTTGTATAGATCTGTTTCAAGTCCTGGGTCCATAGATGAGGGTGAATACGAATTTGCTGAATATATATGTGAAAGTATGGTGTCACTGGGTTCTTATAACTTGCAAAGTATTGCTGGTGACAGCACCTTGCTTCCACTTTACCTAGAACAGGTATGAGTTATGTAGCTCGGGGAAGGGAAAACTTGCTTATAATGACATATTAGTTATGGTTTTGGATTCTCTTTGGAAAAATTGTCATATATTCTTGTTTTGTATTCAACATCATAATTACAGATAACAAATATGTTGTCTTGGTATACCTCTTGCCTTCCACATAACTTGTTTGCTAAATGTCTAGTTATTGTTGTTTTCATGTTGTTCACACTTATGCTGATCCGTTAATAGCGCATGATAGGCACTATTGTACTGTTGTGTCACTGGCTGGCCCAACTCCTCTCTCCTCTATTTTTGTCTTGTCTGTCCATCATGGCTGGAGTGGCGTGATTTGCAGTTGAGCAGATTTCTCCAGCATTGCGAACACTTCTGGGCCATTTAGATCTGTAAACTCTTCTGCCTCTGAAACAGTATCATTATGCCTTTTTAGGGGGAGCCTGTAAAATACCAGATTGGTAGATCCTATTTGTCCAAATCATTCATTCCTGTGTCTCCTTTGTGCCCAAGTCTTAGCCTTACTACTGCCAAATTCTGCAGACCTCTACATCATTTCACACTGTTCACATGCTTTGGGGTCTGTTCAGAGGATGTCTACACTGTTCACCTCTGGCTTGCTTGCATCGTTCTTGATTCTTTTGCTCTGAAAGTTTTTTTTTTTTTTTTTTTTAATTTTTATCATTTAATTTTTTTTTTTTTTTTTTTTTTTTTTTTTTTTTTTTTTTTTTTTTTTTTTTTTTTTTTTTTTTTTTTTTTTTTTTTTTAAATTTTTTTTTTTTTTTTTTTTTAATTTTTAACATTTAATTTTTTATTTATTTTTAAGTATGTTATATTTTTATTTATTTTTGTACATCTATTATTCATTTTATTTTTTTTTGTTTTTATTTTAAAAAATTCTGTTATATTTTTAAAAATATTGTCTAGTTCTGATTTAGTTGTTATTTTTTCTAATTATGTTTTAAATTCTGCCATATTTTAATTCTTTTTAAATTTTATTACATTTTTAACCGGTGTTTTCTGATTCTGTTTTTAACTTTTGTTAACTTTTAGTATTGTTTTCTCTTTTTTTAACTGTCTAATTCATACAAGTAACCTTATGTTATCTTTTCTTTCTGTCTTGTTTTATTTTATATATTGTTATGAAGTTCTGTGCTTAGCCTAAAGTTATATTAGCTTAAAATTATGACTTAATTCTTATCCTTTGGACATATATGCATTCAATTATGGGTATCTTTTTGGGTATTTTATATATGTATTATAAAATATTTAATATATCTAGAATTTTGATAATACTGGTCATCCTTCTTTAGTGGTTTTGGGATAGTTGCTCCATGCCACTATCCAGGATAACATGTATGTTGCTTTGCACGGAGACAAATTTTTGCCTTTTCATTTTACTACTATTTTACAGGAGCATGCATTTCTCTTGTATTTTATTTTATCCTTTCATTTTAATTTCTCTTGTTTCTCTCCAGATGCTGGGATTTTTCCAACATTTCAAGTTTGCTATTCATTTTCAAGCCATGCACTTTTGGCTGGTATGTTGGAATACTTCACAAAAGTACTGTTTGATGGTGTTCCATGTTTCTTAGTGAATAGTCAGTAATACTGTGTATCAAATGGCCATATCTCATTTCTTTCCTCAAATGTTTACCTGTAGGTACTAATGAGGGATTTGATGTCAAAGCCAAAAAATTCCACACATTCAGCTGCTGACAGTTCAGCTGTTAGTAGCACAGGTTCTGGAGAGGTTGAAAATGCAAAGAAAAAGACTCTAAGCTTTGTGACTGATGATTTTTGTGGTGCAATTTTGGAAACATCTTTCCCTCGCATGCTGAAGAGAGAAAAAATTATGCATGAGACTGCCATTACTTTAGGAGTATTGGAGTTGTGGAGCGAAGATTTTGAGTGCAAGGGAACATTCAGCCTTTATCGATCAAGATTGGTATGTCCCATTCACATGTGAAGTCAGATAATATTTTTCATCACATGATATATACAATTTCTTTCTCTTCTGTTTACAGGAATGTTTTTTTTAATGTATTGTACGGAAGTTATTAACTTCTTATATTATTATTTATTTTCATCTTGAAGTTCCAAGATAGTAATTGTAACTAATAGTTTAATTGCTTGCAATGTTTCAATTGATTTTATGTGAATCTTAAGTAAACTTTTATGCAGCATGGGTTACTACTGCATGAGTTATGGACCACTTATGGCTTTCCAATATTTTAATAATTTGACTTTTGGACATTTAAACCTGTAAAAGATACAGAGAAAGTATTTTGTGCAATGTAACATTGACTTTTTAACCCCAGACCAATTTTGCACGACTGAGGAAGTTGAAAAATACAGAGAGTGAGCATATATTAGTTTAAATGTTTGGTTTATGAGCAAGTCGCGTGTAGTCTTGTATCCATATACTCAAATATTCTGCATTGGTATCTTTAATTTATATCTCTCTCTTCTTCCAAATCTATTCTTCTTCAATTAACCCTTTCAAATTATATTTAACTGATGAATGGTTTATTAAAACAGTTGGAGTTAATAAGGTTTGTTTCTTCTTACAAACCCCTGATAGCTGCTACTAAGGTATCTGAAAAGATTGATACAGTCATTAAAGGTTTCTTACTTTCCCCAGCACCGACACAGGTATAAATACCTTCCATTCCAATTTTAAATATACTCTTAATGTCGTGGATACTTTAATCTGTGTCAGGTGTGATCCCCCCACCTTCTTTTCTACCTTATATGTAATTATCTGTTATGGGTTCTGCTTTTGTTATTGTAGGACTTAGCTGTGATGGAAAGCGTGCAGTTGGCTATAGAGGGTGTTGTAAATGCGGTTTTTGATGGATCCAATGACTTCACCAAGACAAATGCTGAAGTCCAGTTTGCATTATGTAGAACGTTTGAAGGTTACTTTAGTTAATCTTCCAAATTATACTTTTTTAGAATTTTCTACTTATTCCTGTGCTATAGTTATGCTTACTGTGTCTTGTAGGTATACTTCAACGATTAATTTCCTTAAAATGGACGGAGCCAGCACTTGTTGAAGTACTTGTTCACTATTTGGATGCTATGGGCCCCTTTCTGAAGTATTTCCCTGATGCTGTTGGGAGTGTTATTAATAAATTATTTGAACTTCTAACATCTCTACCAACTACAATCAAGGTTCCTGAACAATCCGTTTTTTATTATTGGTTTCAACCATTGAGAAATTTAGTGCAAGTTTAATTCTATATGTCTCTTGATAGGATACATCAATGCATAGTGCACGGCATGCAAGGCTGCAGATCTGTACATCATTTATTCGGATAGCAAAAGCTGCTGACAAGAGCATTTTACCTCATATGAAGGTGACTTCTTTAAACACCAATTGATGGAAAACTATAATTAGCTGGTTGTGTCAAATAAATGGGAATTGTTTCTTGTGTACATGAATGAGACAATTACATATAAAAGGACTGCACTTTAAATATGAAATTTACAGAGGAGGGGCTCTAGAGGAGAAAGCTTGTTATTCAACGAAAGTAACCTTAATTTATTTGTAAATTAATCTTACGTAAGTTGAGTCGCAGCATAAGAAGAATTGGCTACTGTAGTGTTCATACTGAACTAGCTAACGCATCTTTTAATATCTTCCAATAATATTAATGTTGAAAGCAACCTGTGCTGTAACGTGATTACTAAAATTTTGTTGTTTTTAGTCTCTACAATTTTTGTATGAATATCTTGAAGATTGAATTTCTAGTTTGACTTGAGATCTGTTATCATATATTGAAATCAGTTTTCATGCTCTGTGCTCTGATATTTGTCTTCTGTTCATTACCTTCTCGGTTCATACTTCAGTCCTCTTCCTCACATGTGAATATACTAGTATATAATGCCATTTCACTTTATTAGCCAAATCTCTTTCAAAACTTGAAGTTGACTTTCAAACTTAAGAATGGAAGTTTAATTGGATGTGGGTAAGTGAATTTAACTCTAGCAGAAGCAGGTGGTTATTCTTGTTGCAATAAGAAGCTAAACATGGTCAAAATTTCTGATGGCAAACCTTTATACTTTTCAAACTATAGGAACCCAAATGTTTGTAATGGATCTCTGTACACATATTTTTAGTTTGGTCCCTAAATCCAGCCTGCGATAACTTATTAGGGGCACCATTTTGAATTTTGTTCCAATGGTAGGTCCTATTTATAACTACAATTTTTTAAATTAGTGAGACCTAGTTCCACACTTTAAAAATAAAGATCTGGCAGAAAGCCAAGAGTCCATTAATATCAAAATTTACATTGGCATTGCATAATTGTGCACATGTTGAAAATCTGCCTAACTTGGGGTTACCCTGACTTGCCCTAGTTGTGGCTTGTTTGGGATGCCTTAAAATATGTAGTCTGATATCAACTAGACATATTGAAGCTTGAATAGCTTATAAAGTTTGGGACTTCAACTTGTTTCATATGCAGAGACATGAGTGGAGTTAAGGTTTATCTAAGAAAAGGTTTGTACGTTATTTATAAACAATACAGATAATGTTCAAAATTCTTACCAAGGTTTGGCTTATGGCACCATTCTGTTAAATTTAGATGTTAGTATAAGCACACCCTGTTGCTATGTCAGGAGACATCGATAGTGCATTAATATCTTCTTTCCCAGTCCTTTACTCATTACAATTTGGACACTTCATATATGCTCTAGAGAAAATTTTGCTCCGCTTCCTAAAATGTAGTTTGGTAGGAGATAGCTTTTATTTAATTTATCAATTTTATATGTAGGGCATTGCTGATACAATGGCAAGTTTGCAAAGGGAGGGTTGTTTGCTTCAGGGTGAGCATAACCTTTTAGGCGAAGCTTTTCTTGTTATGGCTTCTTCTTCTGGGTAAGGATCAAACAGGAGACATAGTTCTGCTAATTCTTGTTTGATAGTCTTTTGATGTTTGCAATTAACCACTTGTTATTTTGCTAAACTTGGCTCAGAATTCAACAGCAAGAAGAAGTTTTAAAATGGCTACTAGAACCTTTGAGCCATCAGTGGACACAATCTGAGTGGCAGGATAAATATCTGTCAGGTCCACAAGGTTTGGTTCAGTTGTGCTCTGAAGCACCTGTTATGTGGTCAATTTTTCATACCTTGACATTCTTTGAAAGGGCACTTAAGAGGAGTGGATTGAAGAAAGCCAATTGGAATTCAGAAAACAACTCAACACCAAATTCAACTCCAATAAATCCAATGGCCTCTCACATATCATGGATGGTGACTCCTCTCTTGAAAGTATGTATACTAGCCATTAAGAGGCTGGCCATGTTATGTTTCCTGTAGTATTTTGCAACAAAAGGATTGGCATGCTTATAATCTTGCTCTGTACTTTGTATTAATAAGTAATTCACATTCTTGTTTTCCAGCTACTTCGTTGTATACATTCCCTTTGGTCTCCATCTGTAAGTCAAGCTTTACCTGGAGAGGTAAGAGCTGCAATGGTCATGGTCGATGCTGAGAGGTCAAGTCTTCTTGGAGAAGGGAACTCGAAATTGCCGAAGGGTTCATTGACTCTCGCAGATGGATCTAAGGTGGACATAAATAAAGAAGGATATGCTGAACCAAATGGATCAAATATACGAAACTGGTTTAAAGGCATCAGAGACAGTGGGTATGTACGCAAATGTTATTCTATTTTTCATTTATAATTTATCATCTGTTGTCCCAAACATAATTGGTCTTCACCTTCAATATTGGTTTTGCACCAAATCTTTAGAAAAGAGAAATAAAGTTCCTTGTGAATAGCAAATTATGTATCTATGATAAAACTTGCATTTTTATTCCATCTTTTTACTAAATCCTTTCTTTATATGAAGATATAATGTGTTGGGCTTGTCAACAACCATTGGGGATTCATTTTTCAAATCTTTGGATGTGCACTCTGTTTCTGTTGCGCTGATGGAGAATATACAGTCGATGGAGTTCAGGCACATACGACAGCTTGTTCATTCCACTTTGATTCCTTTGGTTAAAAATTGTCCTTCGGATATGTGGGAGATTTGGCTGGAAAAGATTCTACAACCATTGTTTATCCATGCTCAGCAAGCCCTTAGCTGTTCATGGTCTAGTCTTCTACAAGATGGTAGAGCAAAGGTTCCAGATGTTGTTAGCATTCTTAGTGGATCAGACTTGAAAGTGGAGGTGATGGAGGAAACGATTTTGAGGGATCTCACTCGTGAGATTTGTTCACTCCTCTCTGTCATTGCTTCTCCTCCCCTTAACAATGGAATCCCTTCTTTGGAACAGTCTGGTCATGTTAGTCGATTAGACACTCTAAAAAGCTTGGACACAGTTGCATCATGCTCTATGGTTGGGTATGCTTTCTACCTGTTCGTAACTTAAGTTCTTTCATATTTTGTAACTTTAGTTTGTGAGCTTTATTTTTCACAATTCTTTTATGTGACAGTTTCCTTCTAAAGCATGAAGTTCTGGCCCTTCCAACACTACGGCTATGTTTAGAAGCTTTTACATGGACGGATGGTGAATCTGTGACTAAAATTTCTTCATATTGCTCTGTGTTGGTAGTTCTTGCAATAGTAACAAATCACGCAGAACTCATCGAATATGTTTCTAGAGATCTTTTTACATCCATTATTCAAGGTTTAACCCTTGAATCAAATGCAATAACCAGTGCTGATCTAGTTGCCATTTGTCGTGAAATATTTGTATATCTTTGTGATCGACACCCAGCTCCCAGGCAGGTTAGTATTTTTCTTGTTTTCCATCACTTGGCTATTTTTTCTCCTTTTGACTGCATTTGGCATTTGGAGTTCATTTGCAAAGAAGAGGATGCTAAAACTTTTGCTATTGAGTAATATAGTTTTGTTACTCCTTTTAGGTTTTGATGTCTCTCCCCAATATTACCCCTCACGATTTAGTTGCCTTTGAGGAATCTTTAAAGAAAACATCCAGTCCAAAGGAACAAAAGCAGCATATGAGAAGCTTACTTCTATTAGCAACCGGTAACAGATTGAAAGCACTTGCAGCACAGAAAAGTGTAAATATCATTACAAACGTTTCACGTAAGCAATGACTTCTAATTGTTTTTTTCGCATTTTACTTCTCCAACTTCTGGAAAATATAGTTTGGCACATGAACGGTTAGTTAATAAATTGATGTAATGCCATAAACTGTAGAGCTTCTTGATGTTTGGTAGTAATTGTAATTGTGATAACTGAAGATTTGAGTGGGGGTAGTTTTTCCTATATTGCTATGCTTGTCAATTATTTGTTTTTGGCATATTATAACGTTGCTGGTAATATTATAAATTTTTTAACCTATAAGTTATGGTTTTCAGTGAGACAGCGCAGCTCAGCGAATGCTCCCGAGTCCAAAGTTGATGATGGTGATGTTGTGGGGTTGGCAGCCATCATTTGATATTGTTTTGAGCTCATGGAAGGTTTTGTGTACAGGAGTGAGTTCATTGAGAAGATTTTGAGTTTTCATTATTTACTAACAAAAGGTTCGAAAGCATTTATTTCCCCTGCATAATTAACAAGGAAATCTGGTGTGAGGACAGAGATGTTATGTCCTTCATCTTTACTTGTAGTAACTTGTGAATCAGTTAACTGTGTCCACTGTCCTTCATTTGTAGTATATATAGGTCTCCAGCATAGCAGAACCACACCTGGCAGTTCAGATTTGTGTATTTAATTCTTGTCAGAATTCAAAGCTGCCATTGATTATTTTCTTATTCCTCACATTTGTGGCATAAAATATGAAGAATTGGAAACACTTTTTCTCCGTTACATGTAAATGTGTTTTATTGTGGAGGTAAACCCACTAAATGCAATCACTTTAGGATATATTTGGATAAGTTTTTCTTAAAAAAAATTTTAGAGAGTTTTTGTGTATTAAAATTAATGTGTAAACTAATTGTATAGAGAATTCTTTTTGTATACTTTTTAAAAATTTTATTTTTTTTATTTTGCGTATAAGTTAATTTTATGTTATGGACAATTTATTTATCGAAATTTCTTCGGAGTAGGAAACAGAAAGAATCAAGTAGCAACAGAGACAGCCTTTGCTACAAGCAGTGTGACCAATTGATTTATGGATGCGTTGTCTAGAAAATATGTGAAATTATGATTGAAATTACAAATAGTTTGCTATTTATAGTTGGAGTTTATGGTTGCTAATTGTGTAGTGAAATTTATGATTGAAAAAGGAGGTGTGAATGGTTGGAGTTTATGGTTGCATTGTACTGAAACATTCATTAAGAATTTTAAGTAAATATTTGGATATTTAATGTTGATGAATTGAGTTAAATAATTTTAGTTTTCTATTAGAAGTTACTATATTAAATCTGCTAGTGGTTTTTCGAATAAAAGCATATCACTTAAAATCAATTTTAATCAAAACTAATTTACCATTCAAAATCAATCTTTTGTAAATATGAAGCCTAAAGTCATTTTCATTTCATTTGACATTAGGACAATTGCTTTCTGTCTCCCCACATTTCCTCCACCTCATCAGAATGTGTGAATGAACATTCATATCCTTGTTAACGAAGACAAAAGAGGTTAGTTATTTCGAAAAACATTTTTCTAAAAAAGAATGGATTGTGGGGGTGTGAAATGCACAGAAAACGTTTTTCATAAGAAAATTTTGTATTATAAAAAATATTTTTTTAAGAAGGTTTTGTCTTATTGAAAATGTTTTTCATAAAAAGATTTTATATTATGGAAAATGTTTTTCATAAGAGGTTTTTGTATTATTGAAAACGTTTTCGTAAGATATTTTTGTATTATTGAAACGTTTGTATTATGAAAAACATTTTCCATAAGAGGATTTTGTATTATGGAAAACATTTTTCGTAAGAACTTTTTGTATTATGAAAATCGTTTTTCGTAAGAGGTTTTTGTATTATGTAAAATATTTTTCTGTAAGAGCTTTTTGTATTATGAAAAGTGTTTTTCAAAAGAAGGGGTGTGAGGGCAAGTGTTTATGGAAAACGTTTTCCACATAAAGAGGTATTGAAAACGTTTTCCGTAAACACTCGTCGTCATACCCCTCTTTCGAAGAATGTTTTCCATAATACAAAAATCTTTTACAGAAAATATTTTCTGTAAGACATTTCAACCACCCCGTAACTCATTTTGGAATTCGTTTTCCAGAACCTATTTTTAGGATACTAATACTGCAACAACCTTTTATCCCTCTATACTGAAAATAGAAGCCACTTACCTCTTACGATGATGCTGCTGGATAAGCTTTCTTTGTAGCACCTACCACCATGGTCGCCAAAGAACGTCTACACCACTTAACGGCATTCCCTGTACCACTCATTTTGAATATTTTGGTAGCACTCTTTGTACCACTCATTTTGAATATTCTGGTAAGGGTGTTTTTGATATTATGATATTTTAATGGGATGCAGTAAGTAAATATGGAAATATAGGAATCAAATACATAAGATGAGTTATATTTAGTTAAATTATACATATTATTTTTTTAAAAATAAAGTGTCACATGGGATTTTGGATTGTGCGAAATTATAAAATATATATATATATATATATATATATATATATATATATATATATAACAA
>Ga0209489_109368_pt1 | contig 12262 bp, 5 predicted proteins | sample SiratrowhiteBW_FD_187527 | JGI IMG/M metagenome (GOLD analysis project Ga0209489, IMG submission 187527) | Root nodule microbial communities of legume samples collected from California, USA - Siratro white BW (SPAdes) (version 2) | ecosystem: Host-associated > Plants > Roots > Nodule | place: USA... | reverse complement strand
AAGATATTGATGGTTTCTACTTGTCTGGGAAGATGGGTCTTTCTAGTAAGATGCAGCAATCTCTTCCGACCACTTCATTTGGAGACTTTTTTTTTTTTTTTTAATTATCTCTTTTCTTCTATTTATATTGTTTGTTACCTTTTTCTTTGTCTAATCACATCTAAAATTTTCTCTCTTAATTAAAGGTCGTGTAAATATTCATGTGCAACTTGATTAGTTTTTTTTTTATAATGTTATCATGATGAATTTTCAGCTTAACCAGTGATTAAATTCATATTTTTGGTATTTATAAATAATAAAAACCATAGTTTTAAACTTATTATTCAAACTCAAAAGTAAAGATATTAATACATAAAGGATGAGCAAAAAATATATGAAATGAAAATTAATTGGCTATTAAAATATTTAAAAACTTTTTTTCTGAAAATCCATGAATTTATTTTAAATCTTATAACTTCATTTATTAATTATATTTTTTAAAAAAAACTTGTAAGTCATAATTTTCATACGTATTGTTTAAAAAATTGCAAGACTAATTTATATCGAAATGATTTTTTAAAATCTCAATTCAATACTTCATTTCTCAATTAACATTACAAATTATACTCTATTTCCTTGAAATTCAGTTTTTCTAACTCATTTTATACATTATTTTTTCTAAGTTCTTCAAGTTAGATTTAAAAAAAAAAAACTTATCATCACGGAGTTAAAATTGTAATCAATAAGTCTAAAATTATTAAATAAATATAATAAAACTTAATATATTTTATTTTATCACATTTTAAGGATTAAAGTATCTTAAAAAGTAATTTAAAATGATAAAATTCTAAAAGAATAGTATTGGATTTGAATGTAATTGAACACTTCTATATCTTAACAAAAATATCTCTATTACAAATGTCATATCCAGATAATAATTTTAATATATAAGTCTAAGAACACTGTTTAATTGCACTTGTATAATATAAAATTTAATAATTTTTTCATAAGAAAAAGAAAAAGGAAATTATATCTTAAAAATGCCTATTTCTACCATCTACCAAATAAAATTTTATTATAGTATAATTCTTATGAAATCCTTGTATTAAAATAAAAAATATTAAAAATAATATGATAAAGTGAAACATTAATAAAATAAGTTAATATTTAATGTGAGAAATTCTTGTGATGGAAATGAGATGAGGCACTACAATCAACTTTTCATTAACTTCGGAGTTGTCACTTTTAGGAACACTTTAACACTTTTTAGTGGACCAATCCAATGCGAAGGAAAGTTAACCAAACAAACGGCTTTAGATACCACTTATTACCTGAAAAAAGTAACCTTAGTATAGTTTAAATTCTATCAATTATCTAGAATGATAAAAAATTATATGTTTATATAAAAAAAAATCGATTTCAATTCAGAAAATGCTAACGAATATCGCTAAAACTAATTTAAATAATATAATTAATCATAGTACTTATGTTAATTAAATATACTTGAGACATTTATTAGTTTTATAATATTGATTTTAGTATTAAATCTTAATTTAATTTTGGTCCTAAAATGAATAAATAATAATATTCACCAATGTAGAATAAAACTTCTACCTAAAATTTATGTTAGAGATGGAGACATTACACGTGATTTATTAAAAAGAATAATTAATTTATTAAAAAAAATACGAAAACAATAAATTGAAAGTTAAACAAAAAAGAAAAAAGGATAAAATAAAATATCAAATTAATTTAGAAGGCTGATAAGAATAAGCAAACGAATAAAATTAGGAAAAAAAGAATTAAAAGAGGTCAATCCCTTATGATAAAAAATAAGACAACAAAAGATAAAAAAAACAAAAAATGAGGTGTACAAGCCCTTTTATCATTTCCATTTTTTTTTTGTAAAATTTACTCTAACAAGTTTTTTAGTAATCTTTGAAACATCTTTCTTCGATCTTTCAGGTATTTTAAAAGTCTGAAGAGACTCTTTCAACTCATTTGAATCATTATAAGATACCTCTCTTCCACTCTCGTTCAGGGCAATATTTAGAAACTCTTCAAACTTAGAAGAAATAGTAGTCTGAGTGAGTCTGAGTGTCCTACATCCCTCCAACATCCAGTTGTAACCCCACAAGACATGAACCAGCAACAATTAATTAAATGCAGACCAGAGGGGTTAGATCCAAATCTTAGAATTTCCAAACTGACAGTCACTATGGTATCAAGTTTAACCCTAATAGAGTTATCAGAAATTATTTCGTTTATAAAAGCAATTTTAGTTACACCATATTTTTCCCATAAAAATTTAAGTTAGAGACTTCCTTCTTCAATATAACCCTCCACTTCTTATAAACCAAATTTTATATTGTTTTTATTCTTTATGAAATTGTTGTTGTAACTATATGATAATTACTTAAAAGTCATATTTAAATTTAATTTATGTTTAATTTTAATTCATTTAAGAGATGTATGTGAGGTTAGCTGATCAAGAAATACAATTGAGAATATAAATTTAAGAATAGGTGCATTGAAGCTTCAAACCCAAAATTTCATCTTATTTTCCTAATTTGAGAATCAACACCTACAAGTTTGTTCAAGGATATGTGGAAATCAACTTTGAGGTTTTGCTCAAGGTAAGATATCTTCTTTCTTTTTCAATTTATATTCCATTTTCTTTCTCTACATGGACATGCATACCAGGGTTTGGGAGCGGTGATGTATTTGTCGGTTTTATGGTAAGAAGCTTATTTTATTATGGTTGGATGATTGGATTTTAATTCTTGAAGGGATCAGGAAGTTCTTAAGGCTTTTGTTTCTTCATCTCCTCAAAATTGCAGACTTTCTTTGAGATCAAGAGAACCAGAGCTAAAGAAAGTTAATTTTGTAATAAAATTCAAATTAGATTATGAGTGAATGAGTGATTTCAAGTTATAAAAATAAAGTCGTGTTTATAATATTTAGTTACCGATTTAAGAATTGTTAAACAATTGAAATTAGGAATTTTTGAGTAATTACATGTAAAGTTATACAAAAATACTCAGGCTTTTGGTACTAAAGTATAAGTATATTTAGTTTGAATTTGTGTTTGTGAAATATAAAATGTAATTGTGCATAGAGACGGTGACTAAATGATAGAATAGATGTATAGTGGTATTTTAGAATTGATTCCGCTTTAATATTTCTAGTACTTAATTGGTCATATTAAATTGTGATTGCTTTAATAAGAATGCAATAATTGGATAGCTTGATAAATCTATTGTAGAAGTTGTTGATATTTAATTGTGAAAAACAAAATCATTTTTGTCAATGAAAAGTCACTAGTCACTCAAGAATGATAGGTAAATTCTTGGTCAATTTTACTCAATGAATATGTAAAATTTGCTTAACAGAAAGCCACTAAAAGGAATTGGAAAATTATTGTTGAACGAAGGGGAGGCATTTTCTCTTAGTTAATTTATTCTTATATTAATCAAATTGTATTGTTTGAATTTAAATTAAATGTTCAATATTTCTATAAAACAGTAAAATCACTGTTGTGAATTATATGTAATGAAATTATTTGTAAAATTGAAAGTTGAATTTTTAGAACCTTGTATGAATATATTGTGTAAGATAGGAAATTTATGGACGAGATCATCGTACTTTATTAATAACCTAACTCACACAAAAAAAAATTATATTAAGCGGTGAAAAATTGCTAAAACTTTTTATTCTAAAGTGAGAGTCACCAATAATTAAATAGTTCTGTAAAAAATCATTGTATGATATATGTGGATTCTAGTGTAGAACAAAATTAAGAGTTAATTCAATGATGAAGTATGTAATGATATAGAACATATATTAGTCTTATATATCTAATCAAATGTAATATTTTTCAAAACAAAATCATCTACTTTTTTTTTAAGAAAAAAACATGTTTGATATTTCTAGTAAAAAAAATAAGAGATGTACTTATTAAATAAATTTAATATTTATATTAATTTATCCTTATTTATTTGTGTTGTTTTTGTAATTTTGATAATCATGTGGGTGGAAAAGTTGATATTATGATATGGCAACGGTATGCTAATTTACCATTAATAGAAAAATAAACATTCATTTCAGCCTAAAAATATAGTATTGTTATTATTATTATTATTTATTTGTAACATACTTTCTGTTTCAATTCTGTTGGAATGCCTTAATCACTTTGCAGGCCAATCTGAAAAAACTGTCAGCAGCTACCAAAAATTTGAAATGACCTCTACAAATTATTAAAAAAACTAATTTTGTTTACCACCTCAGCCGTGTTGAATGGGAGTAGTAGCACGAACCGCACGACATGGTGTCAACCTGACAGGAATCATCTCCTCCGCATCGAACCCGCATTTAATGTAAAAATTGTCTGGGACGAAAAAGATTACGAATAATTTTTTCCAGGGTTAATGTTAAATAACTAAAGAAAATATATATGAAAATTATTTTATGCACATCCAAAGTATTATCAACACCTCATGTATGTATATATATAACATATATTTTTTAGATATATAATATAATAAGACAAGAGAAATATAAATAAAAAATATATATTTAATAGATGTATATTAAATGAATGTATAACTGAATGATTGTTATTTTTTTTTGTGTTGGGATCAATTTGGGACAATTTTGCATCACCCACCCACAAAATGCCTTTTCACACGCAACTGGGCACGTAGTCACCAGTGTCTTCCCTGACTGGTGCCACCTTTGTTTTTTCCGAAGAAGGCATTCTTCGGTTTTGGCAGGTCATGGAGGTCCATCACCTGGATCGTTCTTTGCTTTTTGGCTAGACACACAGCAGACAGACAAGATATACAGTAGTCAGTATATAACTTTCTAGCATGCTTTCAAACTTACTGACGAAGAAACAATACATAGATAGCAAGAAAATGGCAATTAAATGAAGTAAAAATTTCACCATTTGCAACCTCTTTGTAGCTCTCTAGAAGTCGCTTTCTCGCTGAATCAAGTTTATCCATCTCAAAATTGCTCTCTCTTTGTCTCTGCAGTCATTCAACAAGTAAGGACTACTCACACTATGATCTTGCACAGGCACTGCCTAATCAGGCTTTTATTACTATAGTTTGGTTTTAAACTTGTTTCGTGATTTTGGAACAACAATCTCCAAAATTTAGTAGTCACATTTAGAAGATCAGATCAGAGGTTCCAAAAAGGTGATAAATTCATATCAATAAGTTTTGAGGTGCAAGAGTAGGAGTAGTAACTGATGCAGATGGTTTTAGGGGAGATTCTTTGAGAGGAATTGCTTTTGGTTTTCGTGGTTGTGGTTCATTGTTGTTGCGCTCTGACCCAAAACTCTCATCTGTGGGAGTAGAAAACATATTACAAAGCCAAACGAGATACAAATGAAGCTTGAAATCTAATATTGTACTCACTGTGTGCATTTGGCGAGTCTGCAAAATCGGGAATCTATGGAAGGAGTAGAATATTAGAAAGACAATTTGTTAAGAAAGAAAAACCTCATCTTCTTTTCATGTAAAAACACTGAATGATTTCTATAACCTGACGATGCCCATTTTTTAGGATTTTCTCTTGTGGCGAGTCCTCGTCAGCTGACATGCCAACAAGATATATAAATAAACGAATTTCAACATTTTCAACTTAATAAAAGCCAAATCCTTCATTACACATTTTCATTCGAAAAACTAATTAATTTTCCCAAACAAAGATTACCCACGAAAGTCGTACTCGCTTCTCCTGGCGTCTTCAACTTCATCCATTCATCTATAATATCCTTCCATTTCCTGCATAAACACGTAAAAGTAACAAAACAAATGTTCAGCAAAATTAAAAAATGTTGCAATTAACATTCATTGTTCACATTTTGAAAAAACAAACAGAAAATAGTTAGATTCAAAACCTGACGAGCAACTTCACCAATTTCTTAACGTCATTAGACGAATGCTTTCGCAACCGATTCACATGCCTCCCAATGTCAGTCTCCTACAGAATCAATTTTACATGAAATTAAAATATACAAATAGAAAAACAAAAAACAAAAAACAATTAACAAACTGAATGTAATAAAAATAAGTTACTTCTAAGGCTTGTAACGTGATATCCATGTCTGCTAGATTCTGCAACAGCTCCAACAACGAATCTGTGGACTACGAAAGAAATAAAGATTCACAATTAGAGAGACGCGTAAGCTAAGAGAAACTCGCAAAATTGAGAAATCAAAGTAAAAAGACCTGGTGAGGATCTTCAAGTCGCTCTTTAATCTCTAGAATCTTCTTTTGTTCATCATGAAACAAGACTTCGCAAGTATCCTTTTCCTCCTCCGCGGAGGGATTGCTTTGCATCTCCATTTCTCTAACGTCGTCGACATCACAATTTGGACACCGCGATGATGACACGGAACTGGTGGCATAGAGGCGCTCCACAATTCCGTCTCTTCGACGCCTCAATTCATCACTGTGGTCAACAGACGCCACTGCGATGGCGACATCCATCAACATCCAAATGTCGATGCCCGCGCTCTCCAATATGGATCGAAAATCCTTAGAATCCATCTTCCGACCAAAAAACAAAATCAACCTAACCAATTCCTCTCATGTAACGACACAGATCCACCACACAAACAGACAAAGCCAATATATCTATTCTCTCTCTTTCCTTCAACAAGGGAAACTCAACAAAACAACAAAGAAAATAAAATCATAAAGTATATTCCACAAAACTCTTTTATCTTTTTTATTTTTATTTTTGAGAAATATTAATTATTATTTTGATGCGTGCTTTGTTTGTCTGTTGTGTGGCTGTGGGAGAAGAGAGATGAACGAACAAAGGAGGGAAAGAATGTGAGAATTGAGTTTTTGTATTAAACTCAATTTTTTAAGTGTTTAGTTTATTACAGTTTTTTATTTTATATTGCTAACTTTTTTTTAAGTGTGTGAGTAACGTAATTTATAGCTACATCAATTATATTTATTTATAAAATTAAAAACTATAAAACACATATATAATTTATGTATTTGAATAAACTATTAAGTATAATTATTTAATTTATTCTATTAAGTAGAATTATGATTAATGTTAATTTTTATTAAATAATATTAGTTTAATTTTTATACACTGATAATACGAAAAATATTTCTGTTCTCATTCAATTATAAGAATGATGCATATGATTTCTGTGAAATCTTTCATAGATATGATAACTTTTTTTTATTACAGTGTACAAAATAGTTTTTTCACAGAAATATGAGTTAAAAAAATAAAAGATTTTTTTTTTTGTAAAATTTAGTTTGTATCATTTTTTTAATTTTTAAATAATTAATTAATTAACAATTTTGATCAATTTAAAAATATTAATATAAAAAATATCATATAAATTTAATAATAATTTTTTTCCCAGGAATTTGTTTTCGTACATATAGACTGTGACATTGCTGGGAAAAGGGCCCAGAGGCTTGAGAAGAGAGTGAGAGTGGAAAAAAAAAACAAAAAAGAAAAACGCATGGCAAAATCTCCACAAGAACTCCCTCACAAAGCTTTTGGTTGGGCTGCTAAGGACACTTCTGGGACCCTTTCGCCCTTTCATCTCTCCAGAAGGTTACTTTTATTTTTATTTTTTACATTTTTAGTTTAACATTTTGCTCAATTTCTCAGCGAGATCAATGCTGGTTGAGACCAATCTCATCCTCATTTCACGTGATGATTGCAGGGAAAACGGCGTTGACGATGTCACTGTTCAGATTCTGTTTTGCGGGGTTTGCCATTCTGATCTTCAGACTGCCAAAAACGACTGGGGTTTCACCACTTACCCTGTCGTTCCGGGGTACCTTCTTTCAACTGCAACCTTTTTCCCTTTTTAATTGAATAATTCTTTTTTCTCAGTGTAATTATTTATCCCCAACATTTGATTATGGTAATAGAAACTATATAATATATAATATGTTATCTGTCATCATTGGGTTTGAATGTGATGGGACACTTAAAAAAAAAAAAAACCACGCTCTTCTTCATCCTTGAACCGAGCACAGTTGGGGCTTCGAATTAACTTAGTAAAATAAGCTCCTATTAAAAAACGCACGTTGTGTTTTACATTACCTCACATGGATTGTGTATTTATATTTATCTCATTTTATATGGGGCATGTGTTACAATTTAGGTGTGGTCGGTGTACAGAGTAACTTGACCATGTGCGGTAACTTGACCATGTGCGGAAACTATGCAAGCAAAAATGGTTAGGAGTCCAATTTAAGTATGATAAATTACTTTATAATATATTTGAATCTAGAAATTCTTCCGGAGATTGAGCTATTGTGCTTAAATCCTAACATAAGATGAATGATTGCTAAAATTTGAGGGTGTGTTTGATTTCTATTTCTATTTCTAATTACAAATACTTTTCCGTTTTAAAAGTGGGATTAACTAAGGTTTTTGAACAGCTTGTGATATTGAAAGAAGGCTGAATAGGATGGAGAGTGAAGAAGATGAAAGACATCTTCTAATTGTTTATTTGTTTTTTATCACATTTGGAAATAATTTTAAAATATGTTAGAATGAGAAACTGGTTGCTGAGAACTGTGAAATTGCTTTAGAAAACAGTTTTTAAAATCAGAATGTGAGAAGGGAATCAAACTGACTCTAATAGTTTTTTGTTTTAATGATGCAATGTTTGTTTGTTAAATATATCTAAGTAAATTAGTTGTCTCTATTCCTTTCTACGTTTCTCTTCGTAAGTTGTACTTAATATTTAAGCCTTGCACGTGTTTGTGTAATTGCTAACCTTGCAGGTAGTGATACTTTCTTTTGAAGGTAAATCAGAACTTCGGAGATGACCTTGCATTGACTTTAGCGTTTTTGGTTTTCAGGCATGAAATTGTTGGTCTTGTGACAAAAGTCGGAAATAATGTGAAACATTTCAAAGCGGGTGATAAAGTGGGAGTCGGTGTGATAGTGGAGTCTTGCAAGGAATGTGAATGTTGCCAACAGGATTTGGAGAATTACTGTCCCCGCCCTGTGTTTACCTATAATTCTCCTTACTATGATGGGACACGAACTCAAGGTGGTTATTCTAACATTGTGGTTGTTAACCAGCGTTATGTGCTCCGATTTCCTGACAACTTACCCCTTGATGCTGGTGCTCCACTGCTGTGTGCGGGGATAACTGTGTATAGCCCTATGAAATATTATGGGATGACAGAGCCTGGCAAACATTTAGGAGTGGCAGGGCTAGGTGGGTTAGGCCATGTGGCAGTCAAAATTGGTAAGGCCTTTGGGCTGAAAGTTACTGTCATTAGTGGATCTCCACACAAGGAAACTGAGGCAGTTGACAGACTAGGGGCAGATTCTTTCGTTGTTTCCTCAGACCCTGCAAAAATGAAGGTAACTTAGATACAAGACTGAAAAAGCATTCAAAGGAAGACTTTTCGACTGGGTTTTAGTTATGATGAATTTACTGGTTCTTCATAATCATAATACAATTCCATAGTACTTTAGCAATGATAATGATATTCTTATGCTATTGTTGGGCGTCTTGGGTAGCGACTAGTTTATGCTTTGCTTGATGCCGTCATATAATTTTCTAATTTGTGATGATAGTTTTTATTTATGTTTAGGTTATAACAATTGCCGTATTCAAAAGCTATCATCAAATAGTAGCTACTTGCAAGATATAAAGCTAACTAACTTAGAGAGGTGAAAAAAGTGTGGAATTGAGTGATATGGACTATCATTACCCTATTGATAGAGAATTTAGTATGGTTGTGCAGAGCGAATGTTCTGAGTGACTTTTCAGCTGTAGTCAATATTAGCCATGAAAAGTGTGTCTTAACACGAGAAAACCTCACCTCCTCAGCTGATCAACAGAATGGGATATACACTATTCAAGCACCTTAGAATATAAAAAACAAACCTTTTAGTCTGCTTCTCCGTATAATCATTAGTAAAACATTGGATTGACTGGTCATGCAATCTCTCATGATGTATTTGTAAACTTGCGCGAACTCTAAGCAGGCTGCTATGGGAACCATGGACTGTATCATAGACACAATTTCTGCTGTTCATTCCCTGACACCACTGCTTGGTCTGCTGAAGCTGAATGGGAAGCTGGTTACTGTAGGGTTGCCTAACAAGCCTCTTGAGGTGCCTATCTTTCAATTAGCTGCAGGTAAGCCATCAGTCATCTCCAATCTGGTATAATCTAGCTCTTGTATGTTATTTGCAAGAAATTGCGCAAGGAGAAAAGAACCTGATTTAGCAAGTTATACCTCATGATAGCCTAAAGTCAAAGATACTTTTAGTGTAATGCTTTCCCAAGAAGCTGAATGGATGAAACAGTTTTTTAATTCATTGTAGATTCAAGATTCTCCAAAATTTGAGCAGGGCCACCCTTCTCAGTAAAACAATAGTTTATGGATTTGACTAATGAAAGAAATGTTCTGTTATGTAACATATGCATGTAGGAAGGAAGCTTGTAGGGGGGAGCAACTTTGGAGGGATCAAGGAAACCCAAGAGATGCTTGATTTCTGTGGAAAACACGACATAACTGCAGATACTGAGCTGATTAAGATGGAACAAATCAACACTGCCATGGAAAGGCTTGGCAAAGGTGATGTGAAATATCGCTTTGTGATTGATGTGGCCAACTCTTTCTCAAGTTTGTAGAAGGACATGCTCTGCAAGTGTGGCACCCTAGATCTTTATCTTAAGAATAATTAAGATTGGCCTTGGACCATAACATCCCGTCTTCAATCAATATTACTTTGTTTGGGTTGGTTTTCAGTTTATATTATGTTCCTTTATCTTCATCAACTCGCCTGCTAAGTGTTTCATTTTTGTGAAAAAATAAATAAAAATTGGCCATTCGAAATTTTACAATTTCACCATATTAGCCTCAAAGTTTCTTAACTATTCTTTTTATGAAATTTATAATAATATATGAAGTGATTCGGTATTAGGTGGACATATTTTATATTTTTATTTTATCTTTAATTATATTTTTAAATTAAAAAATATAGAAATAAACTATCTATTATTAATTTTATTTACTTAAAAAGTATGGATACACTTTGTTTGGATAAGATAATGTAAATTTACTAAAGTTAAATTTTTTTAGTTTTGATAAAATATTTCAATTAGCATTTATTATAAAAAATATTTAAATATCTAATAATTATTAATAATTCAAATGTATGATGATTTTTTTAGTTAATCTTTATTGAAATTATTTTATATCAAAATTTGTCAATATTTTTTCAATTGATATTTAGTTTTCTTTTATTGACTCTGATGGAGATTATTTTTAGTTGTTGATTATAATTAAATAAATATCGACAGTGTTTATTTTTTTCAAATGGTTTGGATAGTCAACGATTTTTTTCATTGACTTTTTTATTAATGATATTTGAAAAAATTTCTCAATATTAGAAAAAGAAATTATTGATATGGGTGATATTTTTTTACCCAATATTTTAAAAAAATCGAAACAATTTATTGATAGAAAATAATATCAGTGTATAATATAAACTCAAAAAGAAAACTCAAAAATAGTCATTTGAAGTTTGAGTTAAGTATATGACTACTTAATAAAATCTTACAATAAGTTTTTCTTTTCTCCTCAATTCTATGGTCTTTATATATATTTTGTTTTTCTATGCATGAAGTAAGATTTGTTTTCGTATTTGCAATTTGGTTAGAAAAGATAATCTTAATTAGTTTATGTCCTTGTTGATGTATTTGGTTCTTAAATAAGTTCAGAGTAAGTTAAGTCTTCTTTATCTTTTGTGTTATTATTCATGTTATTCTTGTTTAATATGGTTTTAACCGTCTAAATGACTTAGTATAGAAATTAAGTGTTATGTTATTGAAGTTAATTAATCGAAGTCAACACAAGTCCTCATTTTCATACTTTTCAATTTTTTTTTATGCAATTGTTGGTTGATAGTTTGTGGTTTTTTTATTTTAAAACAACCCTTTTATAAAATTTGTTGTATATATATTATATGTCTATGCTATAAATATTTTGGTTGATATGTTTGTGTTTTTTAATTTAAAACAACCTTTTTATAAAATTTGTTCTATATAATATATGTTTAGACACATTTTCAATAATTTGAACGAGTTGAGAATTTGGTAATATCTGTTTAACCGAGAAATGACGATACTTTATTATATTGTTATTTTTTGAAAATTTTAAATATAATTAGTGATGCAATATATATATATATATATATATATATATATATATATATATATTATATTTTTTTAATATATTTATATTTATAT
>Ga0209489_109367_pt1 | contig 12264 bp, 5 predicted proteins | sample SiratrowhiteBW_FD_187527 | JGI IMG/M metagenome (GOLD analysis project Ga0209489, IMG submission 187527) | Root nodule microbial communities of legume samples collected from California, USA - Siratro white BW (SPAdes) (version 2) | ecosystem: Host-associated > Plants > Roots > Nodule | place: USA... | reverse complement strand
AGCGTGGTTTATTGATATATGTAGGCCAACTAAAAGCTAGTAATGACAAAGGAAATGGATGAATAGTTTTCTACTAAAGCAATAGTCGAATATGATACGTCACTAACATAGAAAATTCAATACTAAAAAAATTAAGAGATTTAGTCAACGAGGTTAATTAGTTATTCTTATTTTATTGTAAGCACGTAGAAGTTTCAAAATCATACATATGCACAATATGAATGTAATCTAAATCAGGATAACGAAGAGGGGATGTGGAAGGGAGTATTCAGTAAAATTTATATTTAAGATTTTGTGCAACAACTTAAGGCGAGAACATTGCATGGAGGATTGTGTTAAATAGAGTACTCACAAAATATAATTTGACAAAGAGGGGTGTTAATGGATAGTCTATTCTGTCTTATGTGGAAAAAAGGAAGAAACACTAAACCACCTATTCTTCACTTTGAAGACAACAAACCTTGTCTAGAATTTTTGACATAGGTATTTAGGAGTGTGTAATAACCCCAAACAAATTTGAATCAGTTTTGTTTGACAAATGTAAGCAAGAAAGTAGATACGGAGGAGTACGTGAATAGCGATTGTGTGGTGCATACAGAAACAGAAATAACATAATGCTCAAAAATGCTACGTAGATGGAGAGAAAATCTTTGAACTAGAGCAAATACTAAATATTAATCTTAGAAACTAATTTATTAATTTTTAAAATATTATATTTAATGATTAGAGACTAATTTAAAATTTAACAATTATAAGAGACTAAAATTTTAATAGCTAATTTAGATATTAATTTAAATTTTGATTTAGAAATCAATTTAATTACTACTAAATAAAATTCAATTTAGATATCAAATGTATAAAAATTAATTTAACTATCAATTATATAAAAATTAATTTAAAGACTATATAAGACTAATTTAAAAACCAATTATATAAAAATTAATTTAATAACTAATATATATATATATATATATATATATATATATATATATATATATATATATATATATATATATAAAAGATAGTCATGCATCTCAACAATGACACTCAAGAAAATTACTTATTATTTTAAGACGAACTTATATTAAAACAATTAAAAAAACTGTTATATTTAAAAAAAAAAAACTCTACTTAAAAGAATTTTCACCGATAAGATATGCTTAACATATTTGTACATTAATTGCAAAAGCAATTTAGAATTTTAGTCAATAGTTATGCAGATGAAGTCTTTGAAATGATCAGTGAAAGTCAATATGCAAAACGACTAGTCCAGAATGAATCTTGCGAAACATAAATTTCTCCTCATTTTGAAACTTATTTTTTTCTCAAATTTTATAAAATGCTTCCATCTAAAGGAACTAACATTTCTGAAATTTTGAAGGCTTAACCCTCTAACTTTAGAGAAGATATTTGAATATAATATTCTCTTTTCTCTCTGTGTAATCACGTGAAAACAAACAATAACATTAAATTAATACCAAGATGGGATTTTTTTGTCCGTAATGAAATTTCACCCAAGATACCTAATAATCATGGTAATTTAAATCAAAAGTGATTATGTGCTAGTATATCATTCAATGGCATTTTACCTCATACAGGATTTCCTCGACCAGTCGTTCAATTCTTAAGATTCTAGCAACAAAAGGTATAAAACTCTTGTGCCATTCTATATAATGCTTTTTTTTGTCAAATTGTAAGACAATAATAAGTATACAAAAAATATATTTTTTATATATTAAGTTCGTATAAATATGGACGAGTACATATGAAAGATAGAGAAAGATATTTATATTCATAACACACGATATTTATATTCATAACACACCGTATATTTATAACACACATTTAATTTATTTTTTAATTTATGTTATTTCTTAATTATAATTTGTTATTTTTTAATTATATTATTTTTTTATATGATATCGGAGCACATATAATTATTTCTTAATTATAGTTTATTATTTAATTATATTATTTTTCTATATGATATCATAGCACATATATGGTACATACATAAAGTACACAAAGAATTTGTTTCTTAATAATTATAACGAAAAGGTGCATAAAGAAATATGTTACCTACAAGATGACAAATAATTAAGAGATCAGATAAGTTATAATTAAATATAAGTTAGTTCTAATTAAAAGACAACATAAGTATAATTAAGTAAGAGTGTGTTATGATATATGCACATAATATGCAAACTAATTGTTTCTGATAAATGAAGTTTTTTTTTTTTTTTTACTTTTTGTTTTCGATTATTTAACTCTTTTGGAATGTAATGTATGTATTTAATAAAATAGATTAATTGATAATTTAAGTTTAATTATATTGATGGTTTAATGACTTCTTTAAATGTTGAGATTGAAGTGAAGATTGAGATTTAAAAGTGAATGAATGCATGAGTAGAGATTTATATTGTGATTTGATATTGTTAAAAGTGTTGATAAATTTGGTCAAAGCCTAGGCATAGTGTTTTCAAGAAAGAAAACACGTGTGTCTTGGTTAATTAGGAAGTGCATTGTCTAAGGATCTGATCAATAACGATTGATATCCTGACTCTACTAGTAATAGGAATCAAATAGATGATCATTACTAGGTGGTGAAGTCGAAGGAGGTCTGAACTGGGTGATTGCAGCTTGAGACATAGCTGGTCAGAAAAGTCTTAGGGGGACTAATCCTGTCATACATGATTGATGATTCATTTATGTGGAGGCTGTGTGGATTCACAGCATGGAGATGTATGACAGGTGCATATCTCGGGGTCTATTCAATGCACGAGTCTTCCGGAAGTAGAGTCATGTTTGTAGTGTGTTAGATTCTTATATTGTGATAATACATGAAATTGAATGTTTTTTATTTGTTAAAATTTGGTTAGCTTACCCTTTGCTTTTGGTTGTATTGTGTTTCATTTTCTATCTGTGATGATCGTGTCTTGACACGGGAGCAGATAGTGCTGCAGATGGATCTTTGGGAGATCATCTAGGTTTAAGGATGTTGTCAGGAATACTATTATATTTTGAAAAACTTGTATTTGATATTGTAAATATGTTTTGAAATTTCAGTTTAGTATTATTATGTAATCTTAATGCATGTTAACTATGAAGTAATGTAAGATATGCATGATGTTAATACTTTGCCTTAATAGAAGTTTTAATTTTGTGGGGTGTTACATTTTATGGTCTAAAGTCTATAAAAAAATATAACAATCATTCTTGCAACTTTAAAACATGATGAGCATATGGATTGCATTTTGAATAATTTATGATATTCTTCAACAACTTGCAAGGATATCTCGAACCAAACAACTTTCCAATATATTTTAAATGTGGTAGAAATAAGTTGTTACAATAAGATTTCAGCCAGAGTGAAAATAAAATTCTTCAAATAAAAATTTTTAATTTTAAGGATAAATATAAGTTGAAGAGTAAAGTAGTGTACAAATGCTGAAATCCCTGTCAAATTCACCAACACTCTGATATATGAAAACAAAACCCTATTTCAGGTAAGCACCTTGAATTGCTTACACATCTGAAGCACTACAAAAGTTATTAAGCTTAAAATAAAATGACTTATAGTTATGTGATAAGCGTTAATTATTAGTGATTTTATGCAATATTTTGTGTTGATTTTATTATTTATTCAGTTGATTTTGTTATTAATTTAGTTGATTCTGTTATTAATTTAATTAAGTCTTGATTTTATTTCGTATTAATTATTAGTTTGATTTGGTATGATTTTGTTATTCAATTATGTTTAATTAGAGATTTTGTTTCCGTTTATTGTTTATTTTATTATTTAAAGTTGTTTTAATTAGAGATTTTGTTATTGATTCTATTTCAATTAGAGATTTTATTTTATTTATTATTGATTTTTCTATTTAATGCGTTTTATTGTGGAAAGAGAAAATTTTGTTAAGAGTTAGGTTAAATCTAAAGGGAGAGAGAATGAGAAACGCTGGAATTAAGGAAAGGAGCAAAAAAATAGATTACAAGTGACTTTTTACTGACCCTAAAAGGGGAGCTCAAGCTAAAACTCACTTAAATTAGAAAGAAGCCCTGAACGAAAGCGTCAACGCCACTGAAGAGGGAAGTACGAAACAACAGCCACTCTGTAACAAACATCAGGGATGATGTATAATAGAGAGGTTAGGTTGAACAAGGGAGCATGCATCATCTTTGGAAGATCTTTTGAAGCACTGTTGTGATCAAGATTTTTCTTTTTCCTTGTTTATTGTATTTTCATGGCTACCATGCGTAGCTAATTTCTCTTCTCCTTGAGGTTGAATGTCAATTCTCAAATTCACATACACTCTTGATATTGTTTTATGTTATTTAATTTAAATACCTTTGTTACGTTTTGTTTAGCATTTATATATTCTAGATTTCTCATTTTGACTGAAAAGCATTATTTGAAATTGGAAAGAAAAGTTCTACTTATTGCATGTATACATTCAGGAATGAAGTGTAACGTAATGACTGCTCATTGCAAATGTTCTTAATGCTGATTAATTTAATCTAGTAACTAGGAATAGAGCTAGATAATTTAATCTATGAATTTCAATGCTAGAGGAATCAGGTTAAAAAGGTTCTGATTTGCACAGAAGGGTAATTTAATGAGATGACATAATTACTTAATTATGAGTGTATGGGAAGGAGAGAGAGTTACAATTCAATCCCAAGGCTTTTATTATTATTACTTTTATCACTTTTAATTGCTTTATTGTTACGTTCTTTAAATTCCCCAAACAAAATCATTGTTATTATTTGTTCACTATACATTGACACATATTCAGTTTTCAATTAAATTTCGTTCCTTGTGGATACGATACTCTTCTTATTTACTATATTACTTGAGGACTCAGTACACTTGCTGAAAATCCGTTAACATTATGTATGAACAGAATGATGAAAAAGTGTAAATCTAATTTGATTTCTCCCTTTACTTTAGGTTTATTATCACTAATTAAATAAAATGACTTTCATAGTGGATCGAGGTAAATTTTAGGTCCAAAATAGATCGGAATAAATTTTAGATCTAAAGTAAAATTATGAGTTGTAAAAAATAATTTACTTATAACTTAGAAGTTATATAAATACACGCTTATTGAGTGTTTCTTTTAAATTACTAGAAAATGATTAATGATTCTTGTTAAATTTCACATGAAAATACATTGAAAAAAAGTACAACTACAGGCCATAGGGGTATGAAAAATCATCTTCCATTTGTGTTTGAAAGTGATTAATGATTCTTGTTAGCTTTATCCAATCTGAGAGACTACCAAACATTTAATACAAAACCCTTCTAATATTGAAGCATTTCTCTAACTGTTGGTGTTGCAGAGAAACATGTCCTCATAAGAGAGAACTGAATTTGAAAAGTTCGGCTTCATACACTGTGATGGTGGAGGAGAGATCAACGATCATGAATTGGCTAAGAGGAAAACAGAGGAAGCAGTTGCACCTTGTTGCTCTATTTAGGATCTTGAATTTTCACTGAAGCGGAAGCCATAATTTAGGACTCGAAATAACGTGCCCAGAATCTCGCATGCAATCACGTAGAGAAAAAGACAATGAATAGTGGAACGTAAAAACTTTTTCTTATTTTCTTAATGCAATAGTAGTACATGTGTTTGGTTTTATACAACGTGAAAATGGACTGTGTAGCCAAAAATGAAAAATGGCCCAACAGAGAAAAATAAACCCAATAGCCTCCCCTCAAGCGGTATGACGATAATCCATCATACCTAGCTTGGAAACAGCAGCTTCAAAGATATTTTTCTTCAAAGCCTTAGTGAAGATATCAGCTGGTTGCTTGGATCCTTTGATTGGAAGAAGATGAAACAATCCATTTTGTAGTCTCTCTCTAACCACATGACAGTCAATCTTTATGTGTTTGGTGCGTTCGTGAAAAACGGGATTTTGTGTTATATGTCTTGTGGCTTGGTTATCACAGAATAGGTTTGCAGGATCACTTGTATTTATTTAGAGCTCTTGAAGAAGAGTCTTGATCCATTGTAGCTCGCATGCACTTGATGCTAATGCACAATACTTTGCCTCTGATGAAGATCTGGAAACGGTGCTCTGCTTCTTCGTTTTCCAAGATATCAATGCTGCTCCCATGTATATACAGAACCTAGTGGTTGATCTGCGTGTAAAGTTGCATGACGCCCAATCTGAATCACTGAATGCATTGAGTTTCATGTTTGATTCGTCGGGAAAAACAAGCCTCGAGTAGGCGACCCCTTTACGTATCTCAGAACCTGGTTGACTGCTTGATGATGATGTATATTTGGAGATTGAACGAATTGACTTAAAAACGACTGCAAAATTTATATCAGGCCTGGTGTTTGTCAAATATAATAACTTTCCTATAGCACGACGATACACTTCTTCTTCATGGGTAGATTTATTCTGATCAAGGCTCATTTTCGTGTCCTTTGTAATAGGAGTTGAGTAAGGCTTCGCAGCAAGCATACCACTATCTACCAATATATCTAATGCATATTTTCTTTGGTTAATATGTATTCCTTGTTTTGATCTAGTTACCTCAAATCCTAGAAAAAAACTCAGACGCCCGAGATCTTTGATCTTGAACTTTCTATCTAGAAATTCCTTGACCTTGCTTATCTGTTCAGCATCATCTCCAGCGAGAATGATGTCGACAACGTACACAAGCAGTGCCATGAAATTAGAAGTCATTTTCCTTGTAAAAAGAGAATAATCAGATGAAGATTGTGTAAAGCCAACATCATGTAAACAATTAGAAAGTTTTGAATACTACTGTCGACTCGCCTGCTTTAATCCGTATAAGGATTTCTTGAGGCGGCACACTTGATTCGGTTTCTCTGTACATAATCCTTGAGGTAGATCCATGTAAACTTCTTCATCTAAATCACCATGTAGAAATGCATTATTTACATCAAGTTGATCGAGGTGCCAATTCTTCGCAGTAGCAACAACAATTAAAAGACGAATAGTCGTTATTTTGGCAACTAGTGAAAAAGTTTCATGATAATCAATCCCTTCAACCTGCGTGTAACCCTTTGCCACCAAGCGTACTTTGTAACATTCAATTTTTCCATCTGCATTAAACTTCAGTTTATATACCCACTTACATCCTATGGATCCCTTTCCTGGAGGAAGATCAATGATACTCCACGTCTCATTTATGTTGAGAGCTTCTATTTCATTCTTCATGACATTCCTCCATTCTTCCTTTTTGACAGCTTTCTCGTATAATTTTGGTTCAACATGTGATGACACAGAAGCTATTAAACATAATTGATTTTTGTTTAGAGAGTTATATCGAAGAACCGAACTTATGGGGTACCTAACCTGTGTGTTGTTGTAGCTGATTATGGAGTTATGAATTTGGTGATGATAGTCCTTCAGATAATCTGGTGCCTTTCTCAATTTGCATGATCTTCTCACATCATGATCTTCAGGTGTATTTTCTTCCATCTGTGTATGAGTATCTTCTTGCTGCACGTTAATATGTTCACCACCACTCTCGTATAACAAGTCAGATTGATCTTCTTCAAAGTCAATACGTCCATTTTGGTCTTCTAGCTGAACAAAGGTTTCTTCATAGAAAACAACATCCCTGGAAATAAAAATTTCCCTAGATTTTGTGTCTAACACAACGTATCCCTTCACCCCATTTTTGAATCCTAAGAAAATGCATTTTCTGCTTCTAGTGTCAAACTTACTTCTATTGTTCGATATTGTAGACACAAAACACAGGCAGCCAAATACCTTGAAAGCAGAAAAATCAGGTTTCTGTTTATATAGAACTTCATATGGAATCTTGAAACTTATGCCAGCAGAAGAAATGCAGTTTATAATAAATACAACATGTGATATAGCATAGTTCCAGAATGGTTTAGGTAAATTTGAGTGAAACATTATACTCCTTGCAACATTAAGTATGTGTTGATGCTTTCTCTCAACTACTGAATTTTGTTGGGGAGTTTCTACACAGGAGGTCTGATGTATAATCCCAAGGTTATCATAGAACTCTTTGCAATTGAATTCAGAACCATTATCAGATCTTATGATTTTAATGTTTCTATTAAACTGGGTTCGTGCATAAATAACAAAATTATTAAAGAGACTTCTAGTTTCGCTTTTGTTCTTCATCAAAAATACCCAAGTATGTCTAGAATGGTCATCAACAAGTGTAAGGAAGTATCTATGTCTATGCACAAAACTAATGTTAAACGGTCTCCATATATCAACATGTATTAGATCAAAAATATCAGAAGTAACAATTTCACTGGTTTGAAAACTCAATCTATGTTGTTTTCCATAATGACAGTACTCACATATATTGTTCAGATCATATTTGATACCAGTATAGTTTTTACAGATATTATCCAAGATTTTATTTGAAGGGTAGCCTAATCTAAAATGCCAAATATCAATGTTACACGTTCTAAAGCTTGTTATATTATTAACGCTGCACATATCTTCATCAGCAACACGATACAAACCTTCAACGAGTCTAGCATGCCCAATCATCTTCAATGTATGGGTATCCTGAATCTGATACACATCCTGAGAGAATACACACTGAAAATCTCTATGGGTAATAAGTTTTTGAACGGAAACAATGTTTAAGGTAAATGCAAGGACGTAATAAACATCATAAATGGTAAGGTTCTCAGTTAAACGAACAGTCCCTGCATAATTTGATTGAACAAAAGTTCCATTTGGTAAATTTATTTTAAGAGGTTTAATCTTTCGAAAGCTGATAAAAATATTCCTTAAACATGTAAAGTGATCAATTGCTCCTGTATCAAGTACCCAAAATATATTACCTTTCACATTTTGTGTAGATTTTTCTTCACTTATTATATTAACTCGCCCATTTGATTGTTCAGAATTGTGTAATATTTTCAATAATTGTTGGACTTGCTCACTCGTCAAGAATTGATAAGCTTTTTGGCTATTATGTTCTTCCATATTTCTTGAAGCTTCTTGTTGTGTCTCAATTTGATTTATATTACTTTTATATCTCTGTTTCATCCAAGGCGGAAAACCGTGTTTGGAGTAACATTCATCCGCACTATGATTCATTTTGTGACAATAGCTACATTGCTTCCCATAATTCTTTGATCTTGCTCTTCCTTGTGATTTCCATCCACCATGCGGTTTCCACGTATTGAATTGCCCTTCACGATATCCCTGTCCTTGAAATTTTAATTCTTGACTATCAACATTGTTGATAATAGCAGATTTTGATTCAGCTAGTTCTCCTCCAGCAAGTTGTCGTTCTTATTGTTGCACAAGAGAGAATACACAGTTAATGCTTGGCAAAGGATCCATGAGAAGAATTTGCATTTTAACGTTTATATACATGTCTCCTAAGCCCTTCAAGAATGACATAACACGTTCTTGAATCCCTATAACCAATGATGATCTTCGCAATCTCAGAATGACACTTAGTTTCACAGGTGCATGACGGTATGGGTCTTAAAAAATCCAATTCTTCCCACATAACCTTGAGATCTGTAAAGAACTCAGAACGCTTCTCTCCCCCTGTTTGACCGAGTTGATTTCCTGTATTATGTCAGAAATACGAAAATGGTAGCCCTTCGAGAATCTCTCTCTCAAATCTTTCCAAAGATTTTCGGCGTTATCGATATATATAGTGCTATGTGAAATCTGTGTATTGAGAGATTGGGTAATCTAGGATATCACCATCATTTTGCATCTTTCCACGCACCATGGAGAGGATCCGTTTTCACAAGTTCTTGAATCTCACCATTGATGAACTTTATCTTGTTCTTAGAAAGCAATGCACGTTTCCTTGCACAACTCCATGTGTGATAGTTTGAGCCATCAAGAGCAGGGGTAACTAGGATCATCCCTGGATTTTCTCCAAGGTACAAATAGAATGGATTTGCTGGATTCTGTAATGGATCCATAACGTTCTTCAAGAAAGCAAGAAAATTTTGAAAAACAAAATGAAACAGAGGAGGAAAAACTATTGATAACACAATTATAGAGATGAACGAAGGGAAGGGACAGAGCGGGATTAACTCGCTCTTATACCATCTTGAATTTTCACTGAAGCGAGAGCCATAATTTTGGACTCGAAATAACGTGCCCAGAATCTCGCATGCAATCACGTAGAGAAAAAGACAATGAACAGTGGAACGTAAAAACTGTTTCTTATTTTCTTAATGCAATAGTAGTACAGGTATTTGGTTTTATACAACGTGAAAATGGACCGCGTAGCCGAAAATGAAAAATGGCCCAACAGAGAAAAATAAACCCAATATAGGAAAAGGAGGATTTGGAATGCTTTCCTCATCGTCTATTCAGAATTTTTAACAATTTCAAGCAGAGGCAAGTTTCTCTATCACTTTAGAAATGATTCAATGTGCAAACTGGTTTTGAAATGGACACATTTATTATAATTTCTTTAAAATAATTATTTTTAAGTTTTTAAATTATTCATATATTGTTTGACACTTTAAAATAATTAAAAATATATATATATATATAATATAATTAAAATCAGTTATTTTTTTAACGTGAAATTTATGATGTAATCATAATAAAATTAACTTGTTTCTTTAAAAAAATATAAAATAGTTATTACATTATTTTATTTTATAGTCAGCTTTTTTTTTAAGTTATAACTGTTTCTCTTATTAAGGGTAACGAAATTCTATTAAAAAATCAAAATTAATGAATAGTTACATCAATTTTAATTTTAATTAGTGTTTATGTGGAGGGGAAAAAAACTGAGATAGTTAGATAATACAAAGTGAGAATATGTATGTAGTGAGAAATGTCAAAGGATAAAATTCAAAATTAATATTATTTGATATTTGTAATAGATATTTACATAAAAAATATTTTAATTCCTTAGTACGGATGTATTTTATCCGAGTAATTTTTGTTTAAATATTTTTGTAAAAATAAGGTATTTATAAAATAAAATTATAATACATATTTAGATGTATGGAATTAAAACCATCTTTTAAATATATTAATTTTATTTAAATTTATATCCTGTGGTAAAAATTATTTAAATTTTTTCATAAAATTTATTTTATTATATAACTTAATTTTTGTTATACTTTAAAATCAGCTTTTTAGTTTATATTTTCAAAAACTATTTTTTTAAGTTTTTTTAATGTGATTGCACTTATTAATAAACTTTTGAGTTTTCTTTAAGCTTGTGTTTTATTGTGTTTGATATTGAACGTGCATATTGTAAATACATTGTCGGAATGTTGACAAAAACATGACTTAAAGACATATATTAATATTAATATGATATGAGTTATGCAATTTTTGGTAATTCAATCTCTAATATGAATAGTAATTCCATCTCTAATTACTTTTTATTAAGATACAAAAAAGTCATCTCTAAATAAATAATTATTTTCTATAATCACTAATTACTTAAAAATATAATATCTAATTATATTATAAATTTATTAATAATAGAAAGTATTTTAGATATAAACGTTTTTTAGTTTATAAAATAGTATTTAAATTAAATAATATAATAATTAATTATTTTTCATTTTTAAATTAATTAATATAATCAATAAGAATTTTTTGTCTACAAATTAATTACTATTTAATGATTTTTTATAATAAGAAAAGCTTAAATATTATAATTATTATTTAAAAATAAAAATACACCTAAATACATACTAGTAAGTATTTCTCTAATATTTTTTTATCATATTCTTAAATTAAGATTAAATAAACTTATTTATTCTTATATTTCGTGATTATATTTCTTAGTAGTAATTTAACGACTAAAATTAATTGATCGCTACAATAAATTAAAAATTGGTAACTACTTTAGTGCTATTAGATATTATTATTACTATTGTATTTTGGTTACTTTTTTTGTACTAATTTAATAATCGAAATTAATTTGTTGCTAAAATATATTAAAATTTTATTATTTTTTAATTATTATCAACCATCGTATTTTAGTTGTTAAATTTGGTCATTATTATTTTTATAGTGATTTAACGATCAAAATACAATTGATCACTAACATAAATTGAAAATTGATCGATATTTTGATCATTATTAACGACTTAATTTTTGATAGCAAAATTCAGTTATTAATTTTATTTTTTAGTTATTTAACTACTAAAATCAAATTCAATAGTTATTTCAATCACAATTTACCATTTGCTTTAGTAGTTAAAATATATATATATATATATATATATATATATATATATATATATATATATATATATATATATATATTTTTTT
>Ga0209489_109365_pt1 | contig 12266 bp, 2 predicted proteins | sample SiratrowhiteBW_FD_187527 | JGI IMG/M metagenome (GOLD analysis project Ga0209489, IMG submission 187527) | Root nodule microbial communities of legume samples collected from California, USA - Siratro white BW (SPAdes) (version 2) | ecosystem: Host-associated > Plants > Roots > Nodule | place: USA... | reverse complement strand
TATATATATATATATATATATATATATATTGAAAATGAAAACATTGCTTGCTTCTTAGGGTGTGTGAATGCTTGTGCACGCAATGTCATTGTCGAGCTCATATTAAAATCAATGATTTTGGCAATGGCTGTCACTGGTGCAACTGAGAGGTACTCCTAACATAACATGACACATCATCATCAACTTCCAAAAACTTTAGTAAAATCAAGCACAAAACATTTATTTTCTTAATTATAAAATAATTATCACTACAAAAAGTTATCTATCTCCCTTTTTAATGAAATATTTTCTCTGTATTAATAAGAGATCATTTTGTAATTATTTAAAGAATGAAAAATAGAAATTTTGATTCCTAAGAACTGGACTTGGTCTTTGTTTGTGATCTGTATATTTCCTTAATTAGCAAGCCTTGATTTTTAAAATAGAAGTTATTTCTGAAATCATTTGTATCCTTAAACACGAAAACTCTTTTTCAGCATATATGTTCCATTATAATAATGATACATAATTTTGTATGGCTATTTTTCAATTTAAAATTATTTTCCGAAAAAGAGGTATTAAACTTAAGATGTCTACTAAGAAATGTATTCAGGCGAACCATTTAAACTTGTTATATTATTAAAGTTTGGATCACGTTATTATGAATGGGTTTATTTATTAGTATGATATAATAAATAATTTGTGTTACAACAAAGACCAGAATAATAAACACAAAATCATACAAATAAAAAAGAAGAATATATACAAAATTACGTTCAGCTCTCATGGCTTACATCCACTGATACTCTAAGAGTTTTATTGAATATTAAGAAAGTCTCATAAATATTTAGTTATACAGTAAACACCACCCCTACTTTTACCCTAACCCTCAACCTAATTAACATCTACAATATATTTCATATTTTCTTAAATTTTTTAGCTCCAAAATATCTTATTGCGTTACAACTTGGAACAACTCAATAACAAAATTGAAGACATTTTATCAACTCTCCCCTTAACTTTAATTTTATACTCAAGTCACCAAGAACCTCTTGCCATCATACCAACAAGGGTCTCAAACTATATTCACCAAGTCCAAGTTGTGCATGGACTTCTCACTAGTTAGAGTCTTAGTCAACAATATTTGTTAGATTGTATGCAATAACATTTTTCTTATGGACAAATGTTCTTTGATCTTTCATGACAGAAAACCAACTTTTGTGCTTTCACAAACTTTTGTACTTTGGAAAAACGAAGATTGAGACACGAGCTTTCAAAGATTCAATCTCCCAATATTCTCACTATCAACTACCACATTATGCTCACTTTTGACTTGGACAGCAGATGATTTTAAACTAAAATGTGAAAGTTCTAAAAAGAAAAGAAAGAAGACACAAAGTCTACAAATTTAAAGTATTAACAAAGTTATGTAATAATAGGTAAAACATATTTTAAACTAAGATGTGAAAGTTTGAAAAGAGATGAAAAGAGGCACAGAGTCTACAAATTTAAAGCATTAACAAACTTATGTGACAACAGAAAAAACCAATTTTGAAGTTTATGAAAAGAGAGGAAAATGGTATGCAAAGAATAAAAAAAAGAATTAAGACAAGAGTTGTCAAATAAAGTAGACTCAACCTCTCGATATTCTCACTAAAAATAAAAACAATCTCAAGAGATTTGTGTAATTATTATAATTTCATTTTTATAATTTTTTTTCCTTTCTAAACTCTCGTCTTAAAAGATTGATTCAAAAAAGTATACTTAGCATTCAGACATATTAATAAAGTTTTATAAGTTTAATTTAAAAAATGTATTTTTTTTTATTAGTAATGCGAAAGCATTATTGTTTTTATTAAATGAACACAATATTAACGAGTACATAGTATTTCGAGATAAAATAATAGAGTTAATACAAGTTATATATCTCCAAATATTTGTTCAATGCAGTTGAGCAACTAATCGATGCTCTCCAAGATGAAGAGATGTCAATCTATTATCGAGGACCATTCTCATCAAGAACATCTCGATCATAAACAAGATAAGGACGAGATCACCTCGACAACAGGTTGAGAGAGAAAATCGTTAAGAAGGCACTCCCTCCAAAGAGTAAACAACACAATATCAGGAGGATTGGTTGGAGAGGGACCCTCGACATCCTTAACCTCCACCAAAGCTTCTCCTCAGTCGTTTCCCCTTTAGGCAAGCTTCTCCGAATGGGAATGTCTTTTATAGCTATCAATTAACCTTGGTAGATATCTTTACTAAAATCGAATTTATTGTCACCAGCCGACACCCCATAAAGGAACATCGCCTGGTTGAAACCCTCGACATGCGTGTTACGGATGTAGTCCTTTAAGTTCGAAAGCTCCATCTCTAAATTGGTATTTGAAGAGAAAACCTCATCATGAGCCAAGGTCATGTCGATAAACCTCTCTTCGAGTTCCTTCATATCAGCCGCTTTTGACTTGTCTCTTTTCTCCCAGTCGTAGTCATGGGACTTCTAGGTATTAACATTGACTTCGGTGGCAGCCCTATCAGCATTCAACTTCATTAGTTGATCGTTCAAGGAGGTGATGTTGTCAAAAGTCAACTTCGGATAGGAGGCGGACTTTGCCAACTCTTTCTTTAATCTCTCCACCTCGCAAGCCTACCCCTGAGTAGCTTCAATATTTAGCATGTGGTCGACAGCTATAGCACGTGATTGTAACTCCAGCTAGTCGGCCATAAGCTCTTCATTGACGGCTGATGTTTGCGCATCCCTCTTAGATGACATAAAGAAGATGGTCACTCCCTTATTAAATTAAAAGTTACGGGTAGTTAGTCGCCCCCACTCACCCCAACATTAGAAGTTGTGGTTTGACCTCTCTTCAGTGAGCGTCAAGAAGAAGAGTGCTTCTTTGATTTGTCCTATTCCTCTTATGTTTTTTTCTCAGCAGCGAAAGGAAGGACGAGATCAACAACAGACGACTAAGTAGAGGTCTCAACTAGATTCGTGGACTTCTTGATGGTCAAATCTTTAGGCCTCTAGGTCTTCTCTAAACGTATTTTCTTCAACATCTCCAAATATCTTAAGTCTTGTTGAGTCATCAAGTTTACAAATTATAAGATAAGTCAACAAAGTTAAAATTGAGTGAAGACAACACAAAAGTAAAATAGTCCATACTATTAAAATACTAAAATCAACTCATCAGTGTATACACTCATCACTATATAAAAGAAAATAAAGATTATGAATTTTTCAAGTAGACATCTTTCTCATAAATTTGTAAAAGAATTAAAAGATTTTCTAATCGTGCTTGGCCATAGAAGTCCTCTACCATAAGTGATAACAGGCGAAATTTCCAAGTCTAATAAAAAGTAAAATTGGGTTTGTCCTCGTTACAAAAATATTTATGACCAACAGTAAAGAAAACCGTTCAAAACTGATGCAATAACAATTACAAAAATTAGCATAAAGTAGTTGTAACTCTAAATTGAAAGCATTCATCATTATCAGAAAAAAAAAAACTTAGTGTCTTATGCTTGCGCTACCTAAGAATCCTTCACAATATTTAGTTCCCTCTATAGGAAAAAACACTTTGCCACAAGTTTTTCCTTAATACCCAATTGGGGCCTCCGTGTTTTCTTCCTGTATCATTATATTTTTAAAAATATCAAAAACATTTTTTTAATTGGGCAATTTGAAATATAATTGTATTTTAGATTATATTATCTGAAATGCAAAATTTTTTTATTATAAATTAAAAGTTATGTTTTGATTAAGAAGAGAGTGGTATAGAGTTTATTTAATTTTTTATTAAGAATATAATGATTATTTTATTAAGTTTACGGAGATGAAGGGAGAAAAATATTGCGTACAGGAAGAATCTGCCCCCAATTTATTCAACCGCAAAATTTTCTTTCTCTTTAACAGCCATTTCCAATCTACTCATTTATTTCCCGTTTTGCAGTATTGAAATTCTCCATTCGTAACAATTAGCCAACTTAGACAATTGCTCAATTGCTTCCTGCACCTCTCAACCACCATAAATTTTTAAATGATTATTTTACTTTTTCCTAACGTGACTTCCAAATTACCAGTATCAAACATTTTTCTAAACACAATTTTCATATAATTATGAAATTCATTTTAAAACACATTTTCTAAGACAGGATAATATTTTTGAAACAAAATTTTTAAAACACATAAAATACATTTAAGAACAAGCTTTTTGAAATAAAACTTTTAAAATAAACTTTCTAAAATATATATATATAATACCTTCTAGAATATGTTTCTTTAAAATAATTTTTCTGCAACAAGCATTTTAGATTCTTGTATTTTAGAAAGAGATTTTTAGAATGTGATTGTTCTTTTCTTCTAACTGCAACAAGTTAGAAAGTGGACAAGATATTTACATTTTTGTTAGGTTTTGAAATTTTGTGGTTTCTAAATTGAAGTTTTCTATGAATTGGGCAATCTAAAGATTTCTAAATTGTATAACATTTGAAAATGATAAATTATTACCTTTGAATTTTATAATCCAGAACATAGATATAATATTTCAAAACACGCAATTTGAAGCATAATTTAGAAAGAAAATTTGACTTATAAATTATAATAAATCTTAAAATATATTTTAAATTGTACAATTTAAAATATATTACATTTATAAAAAATATTTTCTAAATTATATAGTATTGTATTAGATTTTTATATTATACATTACAAGATCTATCATAACTTTTTAAATTCACAATCTAAAATATTTTCATATTAATCAATTCAGAATGCATCACACACAACACTGAAAGAAGAATATTGTGAGAGTAAACCTGATTCAACACAAACACCAGATAGGTGGCAAACGTAGCGACAATGGAGCTGGTAATAGGAGAGTGAAGAGGATGATGATATATTAAGACATTTTCTTAAGGGTATTTTTGTCTTTTGAACACTCCATAGAGGTGCAAAAGGGAAACATCCGGGTGAAAGAAAAAATGTGCCCGTCTAAATAGCCCGCATCAGTTTAGCCCATAACCTAACTAAAAAAGTTTAAGTTAGATCGACTTGTTTTTTTAAAATAATAATTATATATTTATAAAAATGAAAATAATAATATTTTAATAACGTGATAGAAATATATATGTTAATACGAATTTCTAGATAAATTTTAATTTCTTATTTATAAAATATATTTATAAATTTTAGTTTTTAATTAATTTTAAAGTTCTCATAGTTTTTATTTTTAAATTCATTATTTTAATTGGATTTTTCTTACTTTTAATTATTATATTTTATATTATATATATTATTTAGGATTTAGAATTTGAGCGCACATCATACTTCACAAGGTTAATAATTATAAAGGTAGTGCATTATACAATATTATACATAATATATTGAAGTCTATTGTTAAAATAATAAATAAATATTACAAATAGTTTAATATAAAGATATAATAAAAATAATAATAAAATAAAAGTATATTTACCTTTCAATCTCAACACCTTATTATGTTATAAAAAGTAAAAAAGAAAAAAAATTCTACTTATGATAAAAATAAAATAAATATAAAAAACTAGAAGTTAGTTCTTCAAAAGAAGTTATTTCAAGTACCATTTCAAAAAAATTAACAAAAAAAAAATCATTTATCGAACATTACTATAAAAATAAATTGAAAAAAAAAAAAACTAACTGAAAGACTTACTAACTATAATTTAAATAAATAATTCACCTAAAGTTAATTAGTGTTAAGTATAAACGTTAAGTTACATATATAGTCAATATATATATATATATATATATATATATATATATATATATATATATACATATATATATATATATATATATATATATATTATTTTATTTTATTTTTATTTTTTTTTTGTGGCTTCTTCACTTACTCAATCAAGTATCAACTTCAAACCCAGCTTATGGTTATTGATCCTTAAAATATTACCAAACTCAAGTTTTCTAGCCAAACATTTTGTTTTCGTTCCTCTGTCTTCTTACAATATTATTTTGTGACTCATCCTTCACTTTACTTATTCCTAATACGTTCTATTTTTAGATATTTTTTATTGATAAGAAAAATATAGACATTATTACTTCAAACAAATAACATAAGAAATATAAACTCTACGTTCATTTATTATTACAATACAATCTTTAAAAACTTTAATTTCGATCTTATAAATATTGAACTTAATACTAATAAAAAAAGTTTGGTAAAAAATTTGAGGTACAGTTTCCATGGAAGATATATAATAACTGAAATAAAATTATTAATATTTAGATGAAGATGGAATTTTTGTATATCTCATCTTAAAGGATGGATGTGGACGAAATATAAACCCGTAAATTAAATTTTACAAACATTATGATAAAATTAAATCTTTCATTTTATTTAATTTATTCTTTATCGATGTGAAGAAACTAACCAATGAAAGTCAATTTCTTCTTTCATAAGCTAAGAAGATACTAAACATCAAATGTTTTGACAGAGGAATCATAGTTTTCCTTTGAACAGAATCACCACCTTTCAATAATTTCAAAAACCATTCATTACCAAAACTTTACATAACACCCTACCCTGCTGGCTGAATCTACTGAGAAAAACTTGTATTCTAATAACACCATATTAATCTATAAACTCACTCTCATTCATAAGAAACTTTATTTATGAAAAAATAACAATATTATTGTCAACATATATAAGCTTAATGTTATTAAAACTGGACCGATTGTTAAATTCACACATTTGTTTAAGGTTTATGGTTTATCGAAATTAAATCGGTATTCGTAAAATTGTTTTAACAATTAAAATATACTAAACAGCATTAAGGAAATATATAATGACATAATTGTATGATGCTGAAAACTAAAATAAAACATAAATTTATAGATTCTTAACTTTTAAAGTATATCTACAGATTTAAATAAAATTCATGTGTCATACTTAAATTTCAATAATATTAATCAATATTTGTTCACAATGAAAAATTTACACGTAAAATTAAAAATTACCGATATTTTAGGTTGATTTTTAGTTTTTTAAGAAAAAAATTAAAATTATGTTTAATTAATTTTTTGTTGAACTGATTTTATCAGTTTGTGCATTTTGTACCACAATCAAACCAGACAGGAAATCATTCTCGATAAAATTGGTCGGTCCAGTCTGATTTTGGTAACTATTAAAATCATACAAATTAAAAATATATTAATAAATATGCTATTTTTATTTAGCATTAATTATTATTATATATATATATATATATATATATATATTAATTTTTATTGAATTATTTTACTTTATACCAACAATGATAATTCCTCGCATTTTATTTAGTTACGAATTTTCTCATTTATATATGTTTTTGTAGTTATAATTTCGTATAGTTAGAGAATGATGCATTGTTGATTGGTTTTAGAATGAACAATAAACACTAAATGCGTAAAATGTTTTTTTATATGGTTTTCTACTTACAAAACAAGAAATAGACAGTTAATATACCATTTATTTTAATCACATGGCATTTCATAATTAAACGACATTGTAAAATGATTATTCTGCATATAGATATATTTCATTTATTTTCAAAATTATATTATAAATATAGCCCTTATAGATGATAATTTAGTTCATGAATAAAATTTCTGATTAAATTTTAAATTAATAATAAAATAATTTTACAGAACTTAACTGTAGATGTAATTACCAGAATTTTTAAACTTAGATGAACACGAAACACCTCCAACATCAATAGTTGGCAATAAATCAAACACTTTATTCATTGCATGGCTAGTTAATTCTACATAGCAATCAAAGTAACAAGATCTCAAACAAATGGCCATGAACAAAACTAGCCTTTACAAATGAAAGAACAAACGAATTTGTGAATGAAGATGCTTAGAACTCAAAGGTGGCAACCACAACAAAGGTAGAAAACACAGAGCGTGGAAACAATCACAACTCCTTCTACAATAGAGAGAATCTTGTAAACGACGTTGTCGATGATGGTGGTGTGTATGTGGAGTCGTTTTCCCCGAAACGACGACGACAACCTGCGTGGCGACAAGTCCTTGCTCAGCTTCTTAAACGACCACCTTGTGCCCTTCTTCTCCATCAAAGTATTCTTAGTATTGATCAAAAGGGTGTGAAATTTTTGGTTTGATTTGGTGGTTTTTTTGTAGTGTGGATGTGGAGAGAGGGTGTGTGAAGTGGGTTTTATATGCGTAGAAAGCAAAGAAGTGGCTTGGATGATGCTTCAAAGACAAGGGTTTTGGCTGGCACTGCCCATGTTTTGCTGGCCAAAGATTACACGTAAAATTGCACTTTCCCTCTGGACTGGTCCTCTTCCAGATTCTTCAATCATACTATTATATATGATATTGTTGTTGCTTGCAATTGTGTGATTTAAATTTTAAAAATATAAAAAAAAAATTGTTTGTATATATTATTTAATATTCCTAACAACGTGCGTTTTGGATTTTAGGACTTAGTTTTAAGGTTAAGAAATTTAAGGTTAAGATATAAAAATGCATTTAAATTGTTTTTTTTTTACGTTGTTACATTTTTTTTAAACAGTCGAAAATAAATTAAATTATGGAACTATTGGGTATATTGAAATTGAGACAATCTTAAACTATTGAGAGTATTGAACAGTTTAGATGTATTTATATTGAGTTAGGTGGCCTTGATTCTAAATGATATTGTTGGAATGAACGTTTAATAACTTATTTTTTTATTAAATTTAACTGATAATTAAGTGAAACATTTGTTGTATTATGCTATTAATAATAAAAAAAAAGTTATAATTAATATCTTTTAGGTATCTAATTAACTATTGTTGTACTGGAACCTCTCTTTCTAATTACGGTTTTTTGTCCATTCGATACCTTATATTTTGATTCAATATTAATTAAATCAACGACTTGCTAGTGTTTCTTTTTGAGTAACTTAGGAGTAGTTAGGTTTTACTATTTTCTGTTTTATTGTATATGTTAAAATAAGTTGAATACTTTTAAGGATGACGCTTGAGAAATTTTGAGTGATGTATTTTTGCGGTAACTTTAATCCATTTCTACAACATCATTTATAATATTAAAAAAAAAAACTCTTATCATCAATTTTTTAATTAATATTTTAAGTATATTAAGTGAATCCAATTTAAAGTTTGTTAGTCTATTAAGAATAATAATAATAAATATATTAATTATTATAACAATTTTACTTTCTTAATAAATATATTGTTTTTATTTATTATAAAGAAAAATATTTATATAATTTATTTGGGAAAAATTGAGAAAAATAATAATTAACGTTTGTTGAAAACCATAAGCATTAGTTAGTTTGAATTTTATTTAAAGATTAAAATTTTAATCGCTTTTATATGGGATGGTGAAAAGTTTTTTTATTATTAAATGATAATTAATTACTGAAGAAAATTTGTAATTAAAAAAGTATTAAAAATAAATACTGTGTAAATTAATATATTTTATTAAAATTGTTCTTATTCTAATGGATTATTGATTCTGCAATCACTACTTTACCACACTAATCAGTTAACAAGACGCCAAAAAGATCTTTAAAGTTAAAATGCAAAATAAGACAAAAACTAGTTAACATTCTGTCGTTTTATAATTACGTGCAAAAAATATGTAAAACCTGGTAAATATAATTAACACCGTGTGTGTTGGAAATAAATTCTATATTTTTAAATATTATTATTATTATTATTATTATTTTAGAAAACGTAACAAAATTAATGATTTTTTAAATAACTTACTAAAACACATGTTTAAATAATTAGGAAATAAAAATTGGTACTCAAAGGTAACTATTTCTAAGAAAATATCCCTAAAGATGCACTTGTTATAAGGTACCTTTATTTCTAAGTCACATATGAAGATGCTCTGAATTTTCCTTTCTCTGTGTTCTTTCTTTTTATAGTCTGAGTTCACATGAAAGAACCGTGTTTGGTTGTTTTCTTTTGAGATTCTTTTCACTTTCGTTTTCATTATCATCAGATGTTGCGCAAGAGCTGGACTTCATTCACTTATTTTTTTCTTCAATAAATAACCAAAAGGAGGGATATGGGTATATATTCCCTTCAAATTCTCCACCTATCTTTTACCACTAGATCATAAAAAAATGTATTACTCAAACAATATTTTAAACGCAAAGCTCATCAAAAGTTTTAACGTGCTTTTATAATTTTTCTCAAGCGTTCAAGAAATAAATTTTATTTTATTCATAAATTAAAATTAGTTAGTTTTATCATAATTTTTTTAATGAGTATTTTATGTTAGTTTTTTCAAAATATTTTTTTAACCCATATAGTAAATAAATTTTAAACATCAAGTATGCAATATAATATAACGTATATATACATAATCATTAGTGGATTATATCGTTGTATTATCAATAAGATAAATATATATTTCAACAATATTTTCAATAAATAATATTTACCAAAATATTGTTAAATAAGACATATCTTTAATATAAAATTCATGAACTATTAAACATGTCTCATCATAGACAAACATTTATCCTAATTCAAGTTAGTTCATGTACCTACTTATCCAAGTATGATATATGAACTTTCTTCCACTTCTTAAAATTTGATATTTACATTATCAAGTCATCAATAAAGTTTTATGATATTTTCTTAACTTAATGAGCTAACATGCTTAATATTCAATATAATTTACGTCATCAATAACATTTATTGTGACACATGCATAACAACTCTTATATATATCAACAATAAATTGTTTAAGTGAGTTCCTTTCACTTCAGGATCTCATTTTTCATAACTAAGAATTAGCATTCTTGCCTAAATGTCATAAACCATGCTTGAGCACCTTGCTCAAGTGTCATACTCTTTGCTTTTGCATTTATTGCTTGAATGTTCTCGTAATGCTTAAGTGATACACACCTGTTGGATTTCTTCCAATAAGTAAGTTTCAGAGCTTCCTTTATCGTTTTGTTTGCATTTGAGTGATACATTCACAGCTTGAGTATCCTGACGTCTATGCACGATCTTTAGAATCTAATGACATAGGTCCCTAAAACTTTGGTAGTTAATGTTAGATACCAATTATTTGACTTAATTGGTCACTAAATTGAATCATTACTTCTATTTGTAGTTATTTAGTAACCAAAATTTAATTTGGTGACTATTTTGGTCACAATTAGCAATAATTTCATTTGGTAGCTAAATATTGGTCTCTAAATAGCTTTTTTCTTGTAGTGATTAAAGTTTAGAAACAAATATTAGATAAGATTAAAAATGAATAGAGTGTGAGATTGAAAATTAAAAATATTAAGGTTTAAAAACAAAGATTAGATAAGATTAAAAACGAAGGTTTAAACCTTATATGTGATTTTGCTTCTCTAGTAAAAATAATGTTAAATTTTTAAAATATTATAAACTAAAAGTGATATATTATTATTTTTAATTAATTAATAATAAACATTATTTTAAATTTATACATATTAATTTAAAATATTTTATAAATTAATAATTAATTTTTTAAATTTAATTACTAAAAAAATTTATAATTATTAGTTGTTTAAATATGATATTTACTTATATTATAAATTTTTATTAATAATAAAAACTAGTTTTTTTATATTAATAAGTTAGTAATTTTTTAGTCAATGTGACTAATTAGTTTTGATCTCTAAATTAGTTATTAATTAATATTTTTTAATAATGATTATTTTTTGTTATTAAATTAATTAATATAATGATTAATTATTTTTTATCACTAAATTAGTTAATATTTAATAATTTTCTTGTAATGAATAAGAAAATTATTATTATTATTATTATTATTATTATTATTTATTATTATTATTATTATTATTATTATTATAATAAAAGGGTTAGCGTAAAAAAAATCAGTATCAACTTTTTTTATTTTTGGTAAAAGAGCCTAGAAAGAATAACAATTTATCATTTTAGAGAAATCAATATTTTTATTATTAAAATGAAAATTTCAGTTTAAGTTTTATTGATTTTTTTTATTTTTTTATTTTAAAAATTTAATTTCTTCTTAATTTAAGAAAATAAAAAATAATTTAGATTATTTATATGTATTATAAATTAAAGAAACAAATTGGGTGTTCACACAATATCACTAAACTTGCTGATGTTAAAATGATTTTTCTATGTATAGTTGTACATAAAATTATTAAGAAAAAAATACAAGAATAATCTTTATATATATATATATATATATATATATATATATATATATATATATTTATATATATATATATATATAT
>Ga0209489_109362_pt1 | contig 12274 bp, 22 predicted proteins | sample SiratrowhiteBW_FD_187527 | JGI IMG/M metagenome (GOLD analysis project Ga0209489, IMG submission 187527) | Root nodule microbial communities of legume samples collected from California, USA - Siratro white BW (SPAdes) (version 2) | ecosystem: Host-associated > Plants > Roots > Nodule | place... | reverse complement strand
GCACGCCATCCGTTCGTTCAGCAATCTCATTGACGATTTCGGTCGGCAGCGTCCGGACGCCGGCCACGCTCCGGATCAGCGCGGCGCCCGCGCTCTGGTCAAGCCGGTTCAGCACGAGCAAGCTGACATGCGGCTTTCCGGTCCATACCAACTGGAACTCGGGGCGGCAGGTGATCAGGACCAAAACCGGTAGGCTTGCTACTCGATCGACCGTCCGATCCAGCAGCTCGCGCGAGCTCGGATCGATCCATTGCATGTCCTCGAACACGACCATGGTTGGATGTTTTTGCGCGACAGTTTCAAGCTGGCGAACCAGAGCGGCGAAGCTTCTCTCCTTCCTTTGTTGCGGCGTAACGGTGACGGGCAGGTCCAGATCACCGTTCGGGATCGACAGCAGCTCGGCCAGGATCGCCACGTCCTCATCGGACGGCAATGCCGGCGATAGCAGTACTCGGAGTTTATCGCGCTTCGCCCTCGGTGTGTCCTCACGATCGAAACCAGCCGCTCGCTGGAGTTGTGCGGTGAAGGGATAGAGCGCACTTTCCTGATGACGTGGCGAGCAGAAATAGCGCAAGCAGGTGTGCGGCTCGCGTTCGATACGCTCCTGGAGAGCCGCAACGAGGCGCGACTTGCCGATCCCCGCCTCGCCCACGAGCAGTGTCACTTGACCGGTACCGATCCGCGCACGGCGCCAGCTCCGCTCCAGCCGCGCGAGTTCTTCCTCGCGCCCAACCAGCGGGGCGAGGACCGCAGGATGCAACGCCTCGAAGCGGCTTTCCGCTGTTCCCTCATGCAGCACCCGCCAGGCTTGCACCGGCGTGGCGAAGCCCTTCAGCGTCACCGCGCCGAGATTCTCGTAGTCAAAGAGCCCGCCGATGAGCCGCCGCGTGTCCTCAGCGATGACCACCCCATCCGGTTCGGCGAGCGCTTGCAGTCGAGCGGCAAGGTTCGGCGTCTCGCCAAGGACCGCCTGTGCCTCCGCAGCTTCGCTGCCAATAAGGTCACCCACGATGACGAGACCAGTCGCGAGCCCAAGGCGAACCCGAAGCTCGAACCCGGGCGGGGCTCCCGGCGCGTTCCTGGGCGCGGCGATCTCAAGTGCAGCGCGCACCGCGCGTTCGGCATCGTCCTCATGCGCTGAAGGATGGCCGAACAGGATGAGCATGCCATCGCCGATGTAGCGGCTGATAGTGCCACCGTACTTGCGGACGACCGCCGCTACGCTATCGCGGTACTCGGCGATTATGTCTCGTAGATCTTCGGGATCGAGCTTTGTCGCAAGTGCCGTCGAGTCGACGAGGTCGCAAAACATCACTGTGAGCTGGCGACGCTCGGCGGAAGAACTTGGTGCGGGTGACAAGCTCGAGCGCTCCGTGACCCGCGCTACGATGGACGTCGATACGCCCGCCCCTGCCGTTACTCGCAGCGGTACTGTCGGCGTGAGCGCGGCACCGCAGTCGCCACAGAAGTTCTTGCCTGTCGGATTGTCGGCCCCGCACGCAGGGCACCGAAAGAATAGCGGCGCGCCGCAATCGCCGCAGACCTTCATTCCCTCTGGGTTGACTCTGCCGCAACTCGGGCAATTCATGCCGCACCCGATCGAATTGCTGACCTACATGAGTTTCACCTCGGTCTAGGGGCGAATCTTCAGAGCGCGCTCTTTGAAGATTCTCTTCGTCAGCTGTCTACCAAGCGCCAAGGACGATCAAACTCACGATGATCAGGACGTAGATACAGACGATAGTCGCAGGGAAAATGAGCCAGCCGGGTGTCAACGTTGCCTCCCGAGCGGTTGTCTCTACAAGCTTAAGCCGGCAGGCTCGACAAGAATTATGAAGTGGCTAACACTCTGCAGCTCAAGCCTATTTTCAATCTAAGAAAGCTGAACATAGCCTGTCGCGACCCAAACGCGAAATGGGTGATGATCAGCAAATGCCTGCATCTGTAGGCAGTCCACTAACTACCGCCTGCCGAGTCGATCAAAGGTCCTCTCGCGCGTCGTCAACCGGCTACGAACAAAATCCAACTGCAGCGCGGAACGACCTACTACTAGCTGCAATGCAGACCGAGATGTCGCGCTGAGGCCGTTGCTCCACGTCTCGGCCGCCAGCCAGTCGCGCATCGATCGGAAGAGCGCTCAAAGCGCGGGCACAAGGCTGAGCGTGCCAGGCGGGCGCAGCCTCACCCCAATCTGTTAGCCTCCAGACCGCATCAGAAACGGATCCATGGACAGAGCTAATCGGTCCGCAACTTGCGTGGCGGCCGGCGTAGACTGCTTTTCGGTAGGCACCGAGCGGAGAGAGTTGACGGCCAGCCCGGTACCAGCGGCAAGAACAGCTATCACAATCGCAGAGAGATATTTGATCCTCATGGCGATGATCCCTCCCATCGCTGACGACAAGACAATTGTGTTCGCTGAAAATTGGTTCCGTTGCGGGCAGGTCCGTGGTTGCGAGGAATGATGAAAAACTTTGGCCGGGATTGAGGCGTCCTACCCGGTCAAACCGCCACGCGCGTCTCTCAGAAGATTCCGATCGAGGCGAAAAGCGCAACCTCGATTAGGACAGTGAGGCCCATGATGGCGACAGTGAGAATTGCTTCGCCCGGTGCACAGGGGTCATGGCGTGCCTCGCATATTGCGAAGCCCCGAAGCCCAATAGCCAACCTGCCGAAGTCGGGAATGTTTCACTTCCAAGCGCGTTAGGCAAAGATGCCTAACGCACTTCGAGTTCGTTGATCGTCAAAGCCGCAATTTGCGCCGGGGCGAGGACCTCCGTTTGCGCGATCTTGATGATCTTGCTTGCGACCATTTCCGTGAGTGGGTCGTCGCGATCCTGGACACAAAGCGTATGGAGCGCCTGCTCGTAAGCTGCCGTGATGCGGATGACCATTTCCGGCTTCAGGTCGGCCGTTTGTAATCGCAGGTAGGTAGACATTTCTTGCCTCCCAAGCCCACGCGGGAAAGCATGATAGCATGAGAACCCCGTTGGCGATCGGAGAACTTCGGACGCTCGGAGCAGCGGTGTCAGTGCAAAGCCGGGATCAAGGTGGCATGTCGCGCGTTACTACGGCGGCGGCGAGACGCCCGTGCACGGCAAGGAGGCAGTGCACGTCAAGGCCAACGGTGGCAGCCATGGCTGATACCTCTCCGACCGCGTCCGTGGTCCATCCCCCCAGTTTAGATCATCCGGAGCATCGCCGGGCGATCTGCAACGAGATTGGTGAGCAACTTCGCGGCACCCTCACGGACGACCTCACCCCACTACCATTGCAACTGCAAGTATGGTGGAGCGGCTGACCGAATTGGACGGCAGTGCACCGTCGGCCGCGCATCGCCAGGACGATACGTCACCCCGACCACACTGGAATTTTGTGTCTGCGCTTTGGTCTTACGACGCGGCCTTTAGGGCGTGACCGCCCTCTTTGAGGATATTTCACCCGCACGTTTTCCGACTTTGCTTGTGCGGGAGGCCGCTGACGCCCTCGAAAAATAAGCGAGAGGGAAGACCAAAACTAGCCGCCTCCGGCGGCATTTTCCTTGTACTGAGCGCTCTAGCTCAGTGTGCCCATTCGGGGCAAGAACACCCCGCGAGGTCCGCGTCGCCCTCCTTACCGGACGTGTTCGCCCAGGCCAACTCGCGACATCGCGGCCGACTACTCAATCACCGCCAAATGAAGCTTACAATTGAGATACTAAAAGTGTAACGCAGGCGATCAGCGTCGCCGTGCTGAGGGTCACGACGACGAGAGCTTGTTCGCTGCGAGCTTGCAGATTGTCATCGTCCATTGATTCCAACGCTAAGAACACGCATCGGTTTCCATCTATAGGGAAAGACCGCCTTACTGTTTCGGCTCTCGAACTCAGAAATGTCAACCGACCGTCCATTGAGGGGCATGAGCGCCGGCTGGCACTGACTGCGCTGGACGCGCCGAAAAATATCTGGCCCCCTCCGTTGCGCCTGCTTGAGGTTTCGTGCGGGTCTCAAGGGTTGTGCGGCGCTCTACTCGAGTTGGCTTGTCACTAAGAGCACGGCACAAAATACCTGCCAATTCCGGATGGCTTGTTCATCAAATTCCTCCGCAGGGACATCCTAAGAAATCTTGAGGAATGGGTGTGGGACGCTCCGGGAGCGCGTAGGCACCATGCGACGCAGCTACGGAACAACATTACATCACGGAACGAAACCAGTAGTCGGTCTTTCTCTGTCTTTGGGAGGTGCCTATGACTTCTCAGGCCATAGAAGGTGCGTGTGCATTCGCTTGGCGGAACTACTTGCTGTTCCACAGCGGCATCAGCGAGAACGATAACAGGCGCTTCGCCCTCTATAGCTACGTCGCCGGTCTGCGTGGTACTGGCGAGAATGATTTTGATCTTTTGCAAATAGCGGCAGTCGCTTACTTCAAAAAACTAGACGAATTGCACGACGACCGGTGCGCGAGAGTCGCCGCAGACCAAATTCTGGCGGACTGTTTAGAATCACGCAGTCCACAGCCCGGCACTCAGCTTTAGGCGATAACAACAGAGCGAAGGAGCGAGCGGCATGGCAGACGACATCGCTAATGCAAACGGTTTCGTACGTGACCCACAAAGGCGCGTCGCCGCAGCGACAGCAATCGGGATGAATGCTTTGAATCCAATTATACACTTTCAAGTCTCGTTGCTGAGGATGTGGGCCGATAGTATTGAGAGGTTAGCGGGCAATTACGAAAAAGGGCTGGAAGAAACCGCGATCGGCACAAAGGAACAATCGGACAAGGAACGCGCCGCGTGAAATTAACGGGAGTGGCCAGGTGAAGTCCGTTCCGGTCATAAGCAGTCTTCGATCCACACCCTACGAATTGTCGGCATCCGGGGCCTAAAGCAGACATGCGCCGGCCGCCTCGATCGTAGTATCCGGCGCCGTTGCCGCACGACGTTTTATCGACCGCAGCGATTCACTGGGTGCTTCACGCCGACTTCCGGCGCGTTCCTGCCGCGGGCTTCTTGCCTGCTGCCTCTTTCGCCGGCTTCGTCCCGGAAATCGGCATCAGCATCTCCTTTTGGCCGGCCGCGGCCATCCGCGCGTTTTTTGCAGGCTTGGCCGCCGGGGCACTCCTTGCCGACGCTTCGCCGCAGCGCTTCCATCAAGTCGACGACGTTCTTCCCCTTCGGCGTGATCGGCTTGCCTGCACGCTTCTGGTTGATGAGGTCGATGAGCGCGGTCTCATAATGGTCCTCGAACTTCTCGGGATCGAACCGCCCTGCCCTCTGGTTCACGATGTGCCTGGCCAGGTCCAGCATGTCCTTGGTGACCTTCACGTCCTGGATCTCGTCGAAATATTCCTGCTCGCTACGCACTCATAAGGGTATCGCAGCAGCGTGCTGACGAGACCTTTGTCCAGGGGCTCAAGCACGATGATGTGCTCGCGATTGGTCAGCACGACCCGCACGATCTATATGCTGCCTCGTACTACCGCGCGCCGGTGTTTCTTAAGCTCATAGCCTTGGTTGGGCTGATCAGCTACCCGCTCATCAGGATCTGGGAACGATGCTTTTTGCTTGGTGGGCGCCGCACTGACCGACGTTCTCCCGCGAGGAATCGGCGCCCTGATCTTCATCATCACAGCATACTTGGTCTATACCTCCTTGACGGAGCCAGTCAGCGTGGCCCCTTTCGAGCGAGGCGAGATCGGGCCCGACCTATTTCGGGCGGCTTGCCGGATGGGACTTGAGGGCCTGGTCTCCAATCATCGCGATCGGCCATACCGTGGCGGTCGGCAGAAGCACTGGATCAAGGTGAAGAACCGGAGCCATCCCGCGATCGGAAGGGAGTTATGAATTGCGTTGTCCTGCTGGGGGCGGAAAGCCATCCAGATCATGCAGTGCTGACGGCTGATGAAGGCAAGCGTTCAGCTTGAGCGGCCCGTCGGTTAGAGGCCGCCAACTGAGATGGCTTTGTTCTCTACCGGACAACCACGGTGTCCACTGGTGGGACACCCCACGTTTTGAACTGCCTTATAGCGATTTCCGAAATGATCGCTGGATCGCGAACGCCCGTCGCGCCGATAGCAATGATCTTGCGGGCCACCATTTCGGCGATCGGATCATTGCGATCGACCAAATCTAGCGCGCGTAGGGCTTTGCAAAAAGCCTTGTTTAGATTCTCAATATCTGCCGGCGGCAGCTTGCTGCTTTGCAGCAATCGTTTGACTGGCATCTTCATCATCTCCGCTGCGCGGCGGCCCACGGCCGCCGCAACCGCATCGGAATGCCGCCGGGCGGCGGGTCGTCGTCGCCGCCGCCATCAAGCTGGCGCAGCGCCGCCGGGATATCGGCGAGCCGGATGGCGTGATCCATGCCGGGAATCTCGCGCAAGCCGGGACAGGATTCGACCGCGAACATGTCGGAGGCCCAGGACGACAGGATGATCCGCTTCTCCGGTGCGGAGAGCTCGCCATCGTTCAGGACATCGGCCGGAGAGGCGTAGTGCGCAGCGGGGTGAAAAAGAGGGTGAAGAGTGCCGGTGTTCGTTTTGACGTCGGTCATGGCTGCCTCCCTTTACGCTCCTTTCCAAGGGACGGTATTGGTATCGATGAGGGCGGACGGCGGCGCCGCCGCCGTCCGTGATCGTCGCTACTGCGCGTTAATCGCGATGCGCTTGACGCCGGCCCGCGGGCCTTCGGACTTCGGCAGGGAAATGGTCAGGACGCCGTTCTTGAACGACGCCTCGGCCTTGTCTTCGTCAACATCCTCGAGCGGGATCTGCCGCTCGAAGGCGCCATAATAGCGCTCGGTGAAGTATTTGCCTTCGTCCTTGCGCTCGTCCTTCTTCTCGCCGCGGATGGTCAGGACGCCTTTGGCGATTTCGATCTGGACGTCATTCTCGGTCAAGCCCGGGAGTTCGGCCGAGATCGTCAGCATCTTGTCGGTGTCGCTGAGTTCGATTTTGGGCCAGCCGAACCGGCCCTCCATCAGGGGCGACAGGCCCGTACCGCCAAAGCCGCGAAACACGTCGTCGAACATCCGGTTCATCTCGCGATGAAGCGTCAAGAACGGATCGAAACTGTCACGGCGCGCGAGCTCCTGGTTCCTGGACGAGGGAATGAGATCACGAATGGGCATGTGTCTCTCCTTTATTCAACAGTCGGGGGGCGCGGCGCCACGTTCCGCGCTCCACCTCAATGCTTTCAGTAGTAGCCTAAGCTACTTTCTTCTGCTCGATCTGCGAGGAAGGAGAAGCGCCGCTCGCGATCTGGATCTGCCGCGGCTTCATTGCTTCCGGGACCTCGCGGACGAGATCGATGATCAGCAGTCCGTCCCGGAAGGATGCCTGCTTCACCTGGACGTAGTCGGCGAGGTTGAACACGCGCCGGAACGGACGCGCGGCGATGCCCTGGTAGAGATATTCGCGCTCGGGGCCGTCGGACTTCGCGCCCTCGATGGTGAGCGCGTTCTGCTCGGCCGTCACGGCAATGTCGTTGACGCCGAAGCCCGCCACGGCAAGGCTGATCCGGTAGTGATCCTCGCTGGTGCGTTCGATGTTGTAGGGGGGATAGTGGTCCTCGGTCGTCTGGCTCAGCGTGCTGTCGACGAGGTCGGCCAGATGGTCGAAGCCGATGGTGGAGCGCCACAGGGGCGCGAAGTCAAAGGTGGTCCTCATAACCAAGTCCTCCAAAGAGCAAGATGGATACGAAGGAGCGCTAGGCTGAGGCCATAAGGACACGGCCCGGCGCCCATGCCGGACCCGATCTGGCATCCGGCACACCGCTCTCGCGGCGAAAAACCACTTAGAAAAACGAGCGGCCATTTCAAGAGGTGGTCGAAAAAAATCTTGCAGAACTGCAGGCCGTTGTGGCGCCGCAAAATGCCGCTTGGCGACCGGCCAAGGACTTCGAGCATTCGTCCCTCGATGAAGATTTTGCCCGCATTCGTGTGCATCGCAATGGCGTCGACCGCTATCGCCGACTTCTCGGATCGGTTCGCCGCGTAAAGCGACGTCTCTGTGATCTCGAGCCCCGCACGCTGCCCTGGCCCGTCGCCCGACCTTTCCTGCCCATCTTGAAAAAAGATCAAGCCTATCTAAAATCTTGCGCGGAGGGGCCCCTCCGACCTTTGAAAGGATTGCTCGCGTAGACCGTCGAGGACGACGATGATGACACTCGAAGTAAAGCTCGCCCGCTTGCGCACCCACCGCAACAACATCCACCGCTACCACCGGCTGCTCAAGACCCGCCTTTCCGACATCGAGCGCGAGTACATTGAAAGCCGTCTCTCCGAGCAACGAGCAGCGCTGGAAAACCTGGCGCGCACAACGTTTCCCATCCCCTTCAAAATGCCGCCACCAAGTCAGCCGCAGACCTTCAGACCTGATGAGGTGGCTTGAGGGTCGCCAGTGCGCTCACAGGAGGTCGCTCCCGTGCGACAGCGGCCCATCAACGGCGTCGAGCCGGAAAGAACCGAGGATGACATTACGCGTGAGCTGCTCGGCCCGCGGGGCGTTCCGGGCGCGCCCGACCCCGCCCGCATGGTCCCGCAGGTCGAGAAGAACACGCCAAAGCACATAAGGTGGAGAACCCCAAGCTCCGGCGATGAACCGGCCGCCACAAACCGGAACCTTGTTGATCCGGTCAAGGCCGGAGAGGTGGAGCGGGCAGCGACCAACGACCATTCTTCCGCATGGCGGGGCGCCTTTGATTGCGGTGCAATGATGCAGAACGCTCAGAAGTACATCAACATCGCCGCTCTAATCGCGCTCGCTGGTTGGTTTGGTCTCTGTTTCAAGATGGGCTGGTACTGATGGCGACGGTTTTTTTAGGGTAGGTACTTCGACGGGGCTGCCAGCTCGGCGGCGGACCAAGGGCGAGTGCCCTCCCCTGGCCGGAGTTCGTCCAAGGCGGTGCACTATTGGGACGCCTGCAGATGCGGATCGTCGGCACGCGCCCTTCTCCACCTCCGAAAAACTGCGGCTGGGACCGATTTGGTCTTGTTCTGAACGGCTCGATGCTAGCCGGCAATTCGACTACCTTGCGTGCCGCAGTTCAGGTTCGCCTAACGGGCCCCCTCGGTTAGCTTCTTCATGAGGAGACTGACTGGCAGTCGATGCGGCGCCGGGAGCGCATCACGCCACATGGCATCGCGCGGCTCAGCCGCGCTAAATGTGCCACTGGGCGAGTGACAGGCGAACGTCCAAGCGGTCGCGTGCCGGGGGCGAGCAATGATGACCTGCGATCGAGCGAGGGCTGCTATTGCTGTTCTTCGTCGACGACTTGAATTCCTCGCTTCACAGCTTTCCGAGTTAGAGGATATTCGACGCCGATCCTCCAGGCTGAGCAGAACGAAAAGCAAAACCGGCTCAAGCAGAAGAGGAAGCATCGTCGCCGTTCCAAGTTCGCCAACGCACGCAACCGCTAGCTGGGTGTTGTCACGGTGCTCGCTGCTGCCCAAATTCACCGTGGCTTCTTGCCTGCTCTCTTTTTCGATTTCAGAACGTCGGCCTGGCTTTGGAAGGCGCGCGCTAGCGTCCGCAGTTGCTCTGATACTTCTGCATCTGTGGCCGCCTTTGAGGCGCGCGCGGCCTTTTCAGCTTGCTTGCGCAGTTGTTTGATTTCCTTCGCCATGGATCGATTCCCTCCGAGCCGTTCGCTTGTCCGCGACTTATATCAACTAGCCGGCCCCGGGGGCGGTGGTCCGTTCCTCCCCCACGGCCCGGCTGCCTTGGGCACAGTGTTCCTAGATTCAAGTAGGTCGCTAGGCTCAAATGGAACATTCGCTTTCGGATTTCACCAAAGCCCCTCGGACACAGTATCGACCAACATGGCGTTCGTATAGTACCCGATCGGTGCAGCAAGGGACCATGGGGTCTTGATGTCGCCAAATGCCTTAACCGGGCTATCGCGAAAGTAATCCACTATGAACTCCTTGATGCGCGTTGGCGTCTGGGTGATACTAAATGGCTTCCCCTTGTAACGACGCAGAGCGTGAGCTTCACCACACGGGGTCTCGCCGGAGGCGGCTGCCGTCGCCGTAGCGGAAGTCCTGGACGGGATCGGCGACGTCCCGAATGCCTACCCTAAAAGATAAACTGGTTCGGGATTCCACCTTGACTGCGACGAGCACCATCATGCCAGCCCATTCCGCGCGGCCGTAGGATCCATCTCGATCAGAGACCGAAAGGGGCGGCGTCAGAGGTTGGACCGTCAAGCCGCGAAGAACGTCACCAGATATAACATGGCGGCCAAAGCAACAGTGATTCCGATGACTGTTAATGCGGCCTGTTTGGTTGAAACATCCCGCATCGCAGGCCTCCTTCAGTTGGGCACGCTAAGCACCGTCAAGGACCGCTTGTTGTGGCCCGGCGTCTGAAATTCGATGGCTTGGCCAACCGACAGACCTATCAATGCAGCGCCGACCGGCGTCAGAACCGAAACCCGTTTTAGGGTTATGTCCGCTTCGTGCGGATACACCAACACCACGTCCCGGACCTCACCGGTCCCATCATCGCAGAAGCGGACTTGCGAGCCCATGCGAACCACCCCTCGCAGCTCAGAATTGTCCGCCACCACGCGTGCACGCTCCATCTCCTGGGCAAGGAAATGGGCCACACGCGGGAAGAGTGTCGCGCTCGAACTCGCCAGCGCATTCAGACGCCTGGCCTCATCCTCGATCACCGTGATAGGCGGCAATACGATTTCAGGCTCGCTCTTGCGGTTGGTCTTGCTCATCTTCTTATCCTCTCCTTTCCTAGGCGGCCGATGGTCCTGGGTCATCGCCATCAAAGAGCTTTTTGCCCTGCATCGGATTGCTAAGCAGAATCCCGACAACGTCATTCGCACTAGTTCGACTGATGCTTTCGATCCGGACAACATTGGTGCGCCCACCGGTGAAGAAAGGGATTTCGCTTCCGACCTTCAGCCCCACCAATGCTGCGCCCAACGGCGACATCACGGGGATTTGGGTTCGCTCGGACGTGTAGTCTTCGGGGTACACCAGTTGCCTCGTCTCTCGAGGAAAGCCCCAGTTGACCCAGAACGTCACCCAGGAGCCGATGGTAACAACGCTTTCCAAACGGGCCGTGTGATCAGGAACGATTTCCGCACGCTGAATCTCACTCAACAGAAAGCGTGCATCCACGTCGCCCCGAGCTGCGCCCGCGCGCGCGAGCCGTTCCAGGCGGCGATGCTCGGAGGCCGAAAGAGTGACCCTGGGAATGGAGGGAATGCGCATGACATGCTTCCTTGTTTGGCTTCACATGGGGAAGCCACACTCCAAATCTGCTTGGTGAAGGAAGGTCTGTCCGGACGACACCAATTGCCGTCCGGCTAAGCTCCTGCTTGGAGCCGCCCGGCGCGCAAACAACGCCGCGCAATGCGCGGGTCGATTTCGAGGACGTGGATCATGTCATTTCCAACATAGGACCTTCCGCCCAAGCCTGCATCGCGACCAAAGCGCGCACGTCTGTTCCGCGCGGTGAGAGCGTCAGCGCCAAGCAGGCCGCGGTGTCGAAACGTGCCCGGTGAAGGTTTGATCAATGTCCGTTTTCGGGACCAACTGGCGAATACCGGCGTGCGCCAACGCGGTCCGCTCCGAACCATCGAGCTGACTTCAATTAGAAGCCGTGGCAGTTCGCCCATGGGCCCAATTGGCGACATTCTGTCGCTCATCCGACGACTTCTCCGTCCGGTGTAAGGTTAGATGCGCAGACAGCGCATGTGGTTACCGAATAACCGAAGTCTCGAAGCAACGGTCAAGTTAACGTTTCCTTCCTTCAGCGGTATCATTCGGGGAGCCCGGCTCGCCGCAATCCTTCTTCGTATCGCGAGATGTCTTCGGCACGCCGATAAGGTCCCAGCACGTTTTTGAGGTTGGAAACCCGCAGTGTAGGATTGAGTTGGCGCAGGCGCACGGCCGCCTTCTGCGCTTGATCGAGCCTTCCCGCCATCGCATTGCTCGCAGCGCCAATACGAAGTAGAGGTTGAGAGTTTGGATTGTCCTGCAACGCGATTGCCGCCCACGATGCCGCTTCGTCATAGCGACTTAGGAAAAAATGTGCATGCGCAGTCCCAGCTCGCATCGGTGCGCCCCACGGATCAAGTGGGCTTAGGCGTATGGCACGCTTGAAGCGCTCGATCGCTAGTTCGTATTCGCCGAGCCAATTCTTTACCCAGCCACCGCAATCCCACGCCTCGGCCACATTGGAATTGAGCGCAAGCGCGCGATCGATTAAGGCGGCGCCTCGATCGAGATCGCGAACAACATATGCCAATGCCCATCCGCTATCAGCGAGCGCGATTGCAT
>Ga0209489_109361_pt1 | contig 12274 bp, 3 predicted proteins | sample SiratrowhiteBW_FD_187527 | JGI IMG/M metagenome (GOLD analysis project Ga0209489, IMG submission 187527) | Root nodule microbial communities of legume samples collected from California, USA - Siratro white BW (SPAdes) (version 2) | ecosystem: Host-associated > Plants > Roots > Nodule | place: USA... | reverse complement strand
TATATGCGGGTAGAGAAAACAATTTGTCGATCAAATGGGATGTGAATACGGATTTACTCCAACTAGACACTAACCATATCCATTCCCGTTATCATTTATAATAAAGAGAAAAAAGTATGAAAGGAATTAATTGTTGCTTTAAAAGTATTTTTTAATTTTTTTCTAATTTAGTTAATAAATATTGTGGTTGTTTGAATTTTAACTAAAAGAATTTAAAAAAAATAATAATAATAAACGGTACCCATTATTGGTTAGACTTGTCTTGAAATCAAAAGTGAAATCTATATTTTTTTTACAATCTTTAATAATTTTAGTTAATGTGGAGTTCTATGTCTCGTTCTTGTATCAATTTGGAATTGAAAAATGGAATACTGAATTTATTTATGTGTCTCTCTTTGCTAATAAATTAGTTGTATCATAACAAATAGTCGTATAAAATATAATAATCCATACATGCATGTAAGTTGATTAAATATAAAATAATCTGAAATCCTTCTTTATTTTTATCTCAAGAATTCAAACTAAACAATTTATTTATGTGTTTAAAAAGATATATTATTAATGTTTAGCCTTTCATTAATTATATTCTAAACATTTTATTTTGGAAACTTTACTAGTTATTGCTTGAAAAATATTACTTAAGAATTAACTTTTAATACATTTTAATAATAATTTTTATTTAAGGAAAAGAAATGTGGCAATTTTTTTTTTATTTTAGTATAATCAATATTTGTCAGGTATGTTTAGATTTATATTTCTTTAACAATTAACATACTTGAAATACACCCAAATAAATAATTAACTGTTTGCTTTTATGGCGACTCTCTCTGATGGATTCGACAGACAGACCTAACGACAAACACAAATGATGTCTTTTCTTTTTATTTTAGTTTTTTTTAAAACAAATTATGTCTTTCAATATACGCATACTTGCTTGCTTCGTACATCAACCGTATAATTGCAGCAACTATACACTACGAAACTATGATGCTCTTGGATTCACAAAAAAACTGTCATATTCTAATTAATTACCACGTATATATATATATAATGAAAAAAGGAAACTAACCACTCATTCATTAAACTTAAGTAATATAAACTTTACATTTTGATTTTTATACTTAAAAGAAAAATTTATACCTATACTATAGTATACATTAAGAAAGTTTTTCGGTCTCTCACATGTCAGATCAATTACCACCATAAATAACATATAACATAGGACAATCAGTTATTCTTAAACCCTTATTCTTTAATAATTGAAAACTAACTATAGTAGAAATATTTTTTTTAGATACCTCTATCTCGTTCAAGTCTGAATAAAAAAATAATTGTTATATCCTTCATTCATGTTCCATTAGAATAATACCATTTTTTATAAATAAATATTTTAATATTTCTTTATATATATATATATATATATATATATATATATATATATTTCTTTTTTAATATCACTTTGAATCTTAATCTCCTGGTTACACGGACATCCCAAGATTCAAAATAGTTCTTAGTATATAAAAACTAAAATGTATAATTTTGAAGTATGAAAATTAGAAAGATAAAGTTTCTGCTTGTAAGAATTTATAAATGTGAGAAATGTCATAGTACCAAACATTGGAAATGAAAAGGAAAATATTAATTTCAATTGGCACCATGGTCTAGAGAGCGAAAGATTGGAATTTGAAATCTTTACGTAAACTATGGAAATGGTGTATGGTTTGAGGGAGGTGGATGTGGTTAGAGAGTGTTTTTCTTATGGTTTAAGCAAAAATTACATTAAAATAAATTAATGCAGCACGGTTACGTATCACTTAAGTTGCCTCTCTCTCAATCTCAAACGTCGATTCTGTGTTAATGAATGTTATCCAAATTTAATTATCATTTCATCAAATTTGTTATAAAATCTAGTTTTTTTATTTTATTTTTAAATAAGAAGTGTTACCCATGTATAATTTAAAAAACTGCTCTGAAAGTTTTAGCATAAGATATGATTCATGGTAAACTGTGGACAATAAGGCATGTTAGGGAGGAAAGAGTGGAGAACAGGACAAAATGGGTTAAATGAAATATGTGTGAAAAAATAAAAATAAAATAATGAGGGTTCATGAATGGCATCGAGATAAAATAAGATAAAAAACAGTGTTTGGTTTGCGGCATTTCATGTTTATGTTATGTAACGTTGGTTTGAGAGAGCGGAGACAAGGCAACCCAGCCAATAGTTGTTGAAGAAGAGAGAGGGTTTTTGTCTTGCATTCACCCTAATACATTTGTATTTAATTTGAAAAGAGGAAGAAGGGTAGCAGTGAGAGAGTGGAAGAGAAGATGGGATCTGTATCCAGAGAGAGATTCTTGTGTGGTTGCTTGATTCTTGAGTTAAGTTGAGTCGAGGTACATCTTCATCTTCCTTTGTTCTTCCACAGATTTCAGACGGATCCATCCATCTTCACTGCATTGCATGGATGGGAACGTAGCTGCCTTTTTCTGCTTTCGATTCCATTATTTATGTCTATCTCATCACTATCACCATCACTGCAACGCAACACAACGCAACAGCTGTCTCAGTTCATCCAAATATCATCATTCTTGGATCTCGCCTCGCTAATCCTACTCAGTGAAATGACTGTTGAGATCTTCAATATTCCATTCATCACTTCCTCACCTAACTCACTCACTACCTCACATTCACACCTTTACCCTTTGTTTTTCATAGATAAGATTCAGATACCTGCTACTCCTCCCTGCAATGCACTCTATCTATTGCAGACACCGTTTTATTGGGTTTGATTAGAGTATCTGTTCTTAACTTTTCCTACAAAATGGCCAATTCGTGTTTTTCTCTTGATTTCTTGAAATGTGTGTGCTTGTTCTCACTTTTCTTCTAGGCTTAGGGCGCATGTAACTTTACTTCTTAAGCATTGGTGTACCAAACTTTCTATGCTCTCTCTCTAGATAATGCGTACATATCTTCCCATTAAAACCTGGAATTGTGGCTAAAATTATGCTTTAATTCTCTTGTCAATTTCACTTTGTTGCAGTATTACTTTGATTACTGCTTCAGTGTACTGCTATTGTTTCATATCGGTTGCCTCCTGCAGCTGCTTTAGAGAAGTCTGATGGGTTCGAGATTCCTATCTCATCAGCTTAGCAATGGCCTGTATGTATCAGGTCGGCCTGAACAGCCAAAAGAAAGAACTCCAACAATGAGCTCTGTGGCCACGCCTTACACTGGTGGAGACATCAAGAAATCAGGAGAATTAGGCAAAATGTTTGATATCCCGATGGATGGTTCTAAATCTAGAAAATCTGGTCAGTTAAATAATGCTCCTTCACGGACTGGATCGTTTGTGGGTGCTGCTTCACATTCTGGACCTATCTTGCCAAATACTGCAGCTCGTTCTATTTATACCACATCAGGTAACATATCTTCTGGAGGCATGTCGGCTTCTGTCTCCATGAAAAGGACAAACTCTGGTCCTCTGAACAAACATGGGGAGCCTGTGAAGAAGGCATCTGGACCTCAGTCTGCCGGAGTTGCACGCCAAAACTCTGGTCCGATTCCACCTGTTCTTCCTACAACTGGTCTTATTACATCTGGTCCTCTAAATTCATCTGGGGCTCCAAGGAAGGTATCTGGTCCGTTAGAGTTTACAGGGTCAGTTAAATCACATAGCTTTGTTACTCAGAATCCAGCCACAACCACTCTTAGTCTAGATGATCAATATTCCTTCAGGAGGAATTTCCCAAAGCCAATATTGTGGTCTGTAATTCTGATTTTCATTATGGGATTCATTGCTGGTGCTTTTATTCTTGGAGCTGTCCACAATGCCATTCTCCTGGTTGTTGTAATTGTTCTTTTTGGTGCTGTTGCTGGATTATTCACTTGGAATAGTTGCTGTGGGAGGACAGCCATTGTTGGCTTCATTTCTCATTATCCTGACACTGAGCTTAGAACTGCCAAGAATGGCCAATTTGTGAAGGTTTCTGGGGTATGTATATTAATACTGACACATACATGTATACACTATTGATTAATTAAGCACAGCCGTGCAAAAATTATGATTGCATGCACAACTAACCACTCTTGTCTGTGTTGATAAGGGACTGATTATTTTGTATTGGATATCAGTGACTTGAATTGAATGGTTGCTGGGTGTCTCTCATCCGTAATTGTATTGTGCCGATCAAAAAAAATAAATAAATGAAAAAATCTATAATCTGGCTGTTGTTTATGTCGTTGTTGTTAAGTTGTTGTGCGTGCGTATATATGAGAGGAATGCCAATGGTCTGTTGTTCATTTTGAAGGTGGTAACCTGTGGTAATGTTCCATTAGAGTCATCCTTTCAAAGAGTTCCTAGATGTGTCTATACTTCTACTAGCTTGTTTGAATATCGAAGGTGGGATTCAAAAGCAGCCAATCCAAAGCATCGCTGTTTTACATGGGGACTCAGAGCAGCTGAGGTAATTTCAATATGCTAAATCTTTTCTTTTCAGTTTTCTATTTTATTGAAAATTACCTTTGAAGACTCTTGAGATACCTTGACCAGAATGGAAATATTAGGTTTTGTTTATTCTAAACTTCTTTTGCTTGTTCATTTTCAATTTTTTCCTTCCTATGGTCTAATGTATTCTGTCCACATGTTTTGTAATCTCTCCTTTTTATTAGTAACCTGCAATATATCTCTATATTTACTTCAATCACATTGTAGTAAAACTACTCCTAGAAATGACTTATACAGAGTGGTTTGTTAAGTTTTGGGGAGCTTGTTGTTCCATGAGTCTTCAAGCTATTGAAACGGGAAAAGTTATTATTATTAACTTTCCACGTAAGCAAATCATTGAAATCCTTTTTCCCCTGCTCTTGATCGGTTAACTTGTTGGGGACTTTGAGCTCATGCTTTGAAGGCTTTATCTGCCATTCTTTATGCAAGTATTCTCTTACTGTCACTAAGAACAACTTCATGCCATGTGATAGGAATATTGTGTGTGTGTTGGGAAGTTTTAGATATAAATGTGGTCAATTGAAATTTGTCATCTTTTTAACTGTTTTCTTGTGTGTATTAAACTTGTATTTGCAAAATTTTTGGCTTAATATATTATATCTCAAGTATTTTAATATTTACGTTGACTTAATACATTATATAATGCAGAGGCATGTGGTGGACTTCTACATTTCTGATTTCCAATCTGGACTGAGAGCATTGGTTAAAACAGGCTATGGTGCAAGAGTGACTCCTTATGTTGACGATTCTATTGTAATTGATGTTAGCCCTGACAATAAAGACATGTCTCCAGAGTTCCTTCGATGGTTGCGAGACAGAAATCTATCAAGTGATGATCGAGTGATGCAATTAAAAGAAGGGTAAAACTCTTACCCTTGCGCCAGAGTTTGAATCTCCAGGTTATGTATTTGTGTAACGGGAAGCTGTTAAGGTTAAATCCTTTTCAATAGTATTTGAGGAGGGGGAAAAGCAGCTATTTTTTTATAGCCTGTTGCTTTGTGTGACGTATCTGCGTATTGGTAATATACTAATTGTAGCCCTGTACATAATTCATAATTCATGTTATGCATCATGGTACTAATGGTGACAACATCAGGCTCTTAAGTTGGGGGGACCCTCGGTAGGTAGGTAGGATATTCTTATGAGACTTCCATTGTTCCTTTTGTAGGTACATCAAAGAAGGTAGCACAGTTAGCGTGATGGGAGTTGTTCAAAGAAATGACAATGTACTTATGATTGTCCCTCCTCCCGAGCCTTTGACGATCGGATGCCAATGGGCTAAATGTATATTTCCAGTTAGCCTTGAAGGTATTATTTTGAGATGTGAAGACACATCAAAGATTGATGTCATTCCAGTGTAGTTGCGCTGTCCAGAAACCTTAGATATTCTTCTTTGAAGAAGTATTTTCTTACCACAGCTAAAAAAATATGGTGGTACTTTTGTAAGTGTTATTGGTAAGCGTGATGGGTCTACAACTGACTTCAGTCATTTTCTTTTTCCTACTCTCAACTCCTAGTTTGTTGTATAGCTAATCAAAATGCGTATTTGTTTATTTTTCCTAAGGAGTTTATTCTTTTCCATGGGTGTTGGTTTTTTTAAGTGAGTTTGTCCGTAGGGTCAGCTTCTTTTAATGGTCAAAGATATCATGCATGGTATATATTTAGCTGTTTAGTGTTTTGGAAGAGGATTATTAAATTACTTTTGCTTCTTCTGTCCAACCTTCTCAAATTGGTATGCCTGGCAGGGAGCCAGATGACATGCATTGTACAAATTGGTATGCCTGGCAGGAAGTCATTTGTTGTTTGTACAACAAATGATATATGCATGGTTTACTATTTCGCAATTGATTTTTCTTTTCAATGAGTTCATATCATGATAGACAAGTCATTGAAGTTTGCACCATACTTGTGTCTTTTATTTTCACATCATGAACCATTTGTTTTATTGGAAAAGAATTAAATCTCATTTATATAGTTAAATTATATAGTATATAATTAGGAAACAACACTTATCCTATATGTTGGTGTTATGGAATTGAGTTAACTCATATTTTAAAGTGATATCAAAATTAATATTAGATTCATATATACTGAAATTAATGTATCAGTCTAATAGTGAATGTAAGGGCTGTCTGTATTAGTAAAAATTTCACTTACATGGACTAGAAATACAAATATTATGCAATACTTAAAAAAAAACTATTTTTCAAACTACTCTAGTATGGTAGAATTATTATGGATACAAAATGCTCTCAAGTTAATCAATTTATATTCAAAATCTTAACTTAATGCCACTTGTTAAGTAAAACATTTTCGGTTAATTCTTGCACTCATGATGCATGTGATAATGTGATGGAGTTAAAAGAATAAAGTAGTAAAACAAAAACTAAAAATGAAATAAAATATAACACTTTGTTTAAAAAAATACGTAAAATTTTAAATTTAAAAAATGTTTTTTCTTAAGATGTATTTTAATGATATTGGTTAAATTAAAATTGATATCATAATCAAATATAAGTATGTTTTTCAATTTATATTTAAATTTATTTCAAGTGTCAAAAGTCTAATACAAATCAGACTATTTAAAATTCATGTCTTTTTTACTATCTGATTCGACCATAATATGATCCCATAATAAACTATTTCAACTCTTCAAATATTGACTTAAGCTCTCTTAGCACTATGAAATCTATGTAAGTTTATCAATTTGTTTATAATGTCTAATTTTATACTATTCCTGATGTAGTCACTAAGATAAATTTATAAATTGTAAGGAGAATTTGAATCAAACAAATCAACCAAGAACACTCATGAAACTGAGTTAAGACTTCAAAACAAGGACTAAGGAAGTATATTGTTGATTTACTATTTGAAGAAGCTCTTAAAAGAACCTAAATAAAAAGTATCAAAAGATTCAAAACACTTATATCTCATAAAGAAACTCTAATTTTCATTTACGTCAAATGTTTGAGAAGCTTTTTAAAATGAGTAAAACAAAAGTTTAAGAAGCTTCTTGAAATGAGTAAAAGAAGCACAACAAACTTCAACCAATGATGAAGAACCCAATTGGCCGAAATTTCTACTAAGAATAGATGAAGCTAGTTATAACTCCCTCATTATTCATTCCACTAGGACAGTAACAATAATTTATTATATGATTTAAGGAGAAATATATTTTATCTCTTTTTTCCGTCTTCTTTCTTTTCAAAAATGGTTTGTCGCATTTATCCATTAGATTTTGGAGTAGGTACATTCACTTCAGATATTTGATATAGGAACATATTTCGAATATGAAATGTTTTCCTATCTGTCAGTTTCAAGGAAAAAAGCATCGATATTGTTTCTCACAATAGAAGTTTTCTACGGCATAATGCAATATGATAACCAAACATACCCGGAACAATATTAGGTTTAAAAACCTGGACAGGAATAATCTACATTGGATTATAATATTTTGTATAAGATTGAGAAAAAACATTGCAAAATAAGGGTGAATCGTGGGTTACATCAGTGACTTATAAGTTACAAGTACAAACATCTCCATGCAGCAGCTACATACAGGTTTATAGGATCTGCACTTTTTTTTCCTTTACATTCCTCACAAACAACATTGATTCACAAATTTTCTAGCTGAATTATAGCATATTTCTTTCATAAGTTTGCTGTAAAGGCATTCATTAAAAATAAAGAATCAAAATAGAGTACACAGGGTATTGGAGACAAACGACACCCATGTGGCTGCGCACTGTCCAAACAGCCATATTGGTGCGTGATCACTCTAAACAGACCAATGTGATCTACAAGTGTGAAAGGGACCATGGAGACAAGCGTGTATCACAACAAATTCAACGTAACTCTGCAGAAGATGCATCTTGCAGTTAGAAGAGAAACACAGGGTTCCTATGACAGTAATGATTCAATGAAAATAATTCTAGAGAATAATGTAAGCAAAGAACAAAGAATATTGGTTCGAACAACGGGGATGTACACATAATAGGCAAAAACTTCTAGCACCCAATCAATTTCAAAAATAACAAAAATATCCTCAACATTTTATATACGGGGGTGTTTTTTTGGAAATAGGTTCTGAAAATAATTTTTCAAAACATAAATTTTATGTTTTAGAATACGTATTCCAGAATTTATTTCTAAATAATATTTTCCAAAACGGTAAGTTTTACTTTCCAGAAAATATTTTTTAGAACATATTTTTCAAAAATATATTTCGAAATATAAAATTTATGTTCAAGAAGATATTTTATTTTTTTAAATTCTAGAAACATTTTTCAGAAAGCAAAATTTATGTTTGAGAAAATCTTTTCTGCAAATAGATTCAGGAAAACATTTTTCAGAAGTTATTTAATTATAAATGCAGAAGGCATTTTAGTTATTTTGACATCAGTGATGTGGTCCAGGTTAAAAATGGAGAGGTACAGGAAGTTTTTGCCCACATAATAACGCACAAGAATGTTTATGAAGGATGATTTGACGACTAACATTGGCCTTTTAGATTGGATTATGAAATTGAAAGTAGAAACCGAAAGCTTGCATCATTTACTTTCTAAGTACGTACAATGATGATATGGGTACGATGAAACCGGCAATATCAAACCTAACATCTAAAAAGAAGAATTGAAATTTTAAAGAGAAAGAATGGGATAAGCATATACCAACTAGTAAAGGCCCAACATCCTTAGCTCTGTCACGTGACTAGGATCAAGTTCTGGTACACTCTTTACATGTTCTCGATCTTCTACCACATATTCCTAAATTGAAGAGGTAAAGAACAAAGTGAAGAGTTGAATGCCTACAAAATTTCATTAAAAGATAAAGGATATTCCTTATATCATAAAAGTCAATTGTAATCAGGAAAAAAAAAAAATTAAATGATGCATTTCCCTGAAAATATATATCTTTAGACCAAAAGACTTGTTTAGTTGCAGTCATATTACTAGTTTTACATGACAAGCTTAGGTTCTCTTGAAGTAAACCTTAGTCAATTCTTGTTTGGCAAGAACATGGTAGTGGCGTTCATTGATTCTTTGGCCACATATTATCGCTATGAAGAAGCCATAGAGCAATCCCACCAAAACAATGGCTAGAACTGCAAAACAAAGAAATACAATGAATTCCCCACAGCATATAATAATGTCTTTAGGTTAAGATAGTTACTACTGTTCATATATACCATTAAGTTTACCAATTTAGTGACAAACTAAACATCCTACCACCAAATAGTCACAAGTGAAAGAAAAAGCTACAAACATTGCCCATGAAATTTCTTGCGGGTAAGCAATGGGTATATACCAGCCATTGTATAAAATCCATATGGATGTTCTTCATAACCAAACATTTCCCTCAGTTCATCTCCGTAAAATTTGTACACAAGCACTCCCAAGAAAGCAACAACCTGTTAAAGTTAGAAAAGGTAAAGTAACAGATAATCTTTCAAGTGTATATTTTTTATAAATTTAAAATACATAGTAACAGTATCCCATCAAATAATCTCTTTCGATGGGCATGAAAATTCAAAGTCTATCAAATCAACTGCCATAAAACTCGAAGACAAATTCCTGCTCCGTTACTTCCTTTTACACTTTCACTCCATGCAGATTTGGGATGGGTTAGGTGGGGTAGTTAATATTAGAATCAACAAAGACATGCCCTCTACTGTGACACTTCAACCAGAGTAACCAACCAGGTTTTGGTTTCCGTGAAAGCTGTCAGAAATAGGAATCACTCACGTATTATAAAAACTGTTACACCTTCGGAAATCAACTGCAGGTTCCTTAGGTTACAAATTTTAATAATGAGCCACGTACAGCCACAGTATGTATTCCTGTAGTTAAATGGCAGCACCATGACGAAATGGCGTGGCAGAATTTTGCCAACCACCATAGAAAAATTTATGAAGGGAGGACTGCTTTGATGGCACCATAGGCAACAATGATGTGTTTATATAGTGGAATTTGGACCTTCTACAATCCACCATTGATAACCTATTGGATAATGACTAAGGATGTTAATTTGCTATTAGTTCAAATTACGTAGCAAGGGCAGAGGTTTTTGTTTTGAGTGCCCCTACACACCTGATGGCTACACATTACACCAATGTCACTATAGCAGTGGAGTCTCAACTCAATACAAGGGTTGCCATGGTGGAGTGGTCGTGGCACAACAAATAGCAACTTGAAAAGCAGTGCTATAGTGATATGAAGTGTAGATTCCAGAAAAGCCCTCAGAATGGAGACACAAAGGCCTTTTTTTTAGGATTTATTATTGGGATTTCAGTTTCTATGAATGAAATCTACTACAACTGTAACAGTAGAAAAGATAATAAATAAGCTGTGGAGTTTGAGGATGATGATGACTGGTTCCCATCTACAAAATGTGTATTTGACTTTTGTTGATATTTACTTGTATAGTTGGTTTGAGACACCTATGATTTTATATTGTTAATTATGAATGTCATTAAATTTCAGTACTTTTCATCATGTTGAGGATTGATATGTATGTAGTATACAGTATACATTATAAAAACTACATAAAAAAAGTTCAAAATAGCTGCATTCCACTGCAATGTCTTTGTGGTTGGCTGCTACGCATTACAATTCAAGATTTTTAAAAAAATTGCTTAAATGTCAGATAAAACCAAGGTTGAGGGACATAATTGTAAACGAGAAAAAACTTGAAGGATTCTTGACACATTGAAACCTAAAAGACAAATATTGCACTAAATAATTGGGGGACTAAAAATGTAATTAATCCAAAAAAAATACCTGCAATTTTTCAAAAAATTCTTGAAAATAATCCCTTCAATCATGTTCTGTCTCTTCGGCTATCTCAACTAAAATTTATTTACATTCAGCCAAACTAAAATGCTTGCAATATGCTAGATCTATCAGTTAGGTTTCTGGAAGAAATTAGAGATGCTAAAAACATTCAATTACTTAGGGGTGTTTCCTTCCTTACAGTGCTACTACTACTAATCAAGTAAACAAATTGAATAGAGTTTCATAAAATGATTTGTACCATTAGAGAGGAAAATTGTTAACTAGGACTTTTTCAATCATCATTGCAACTAGTTGCAGATCACAAAAAGAAACAAATGATGACTACAAAACAGTACGGAATCAGCAAGAGCTATGAGTACCAATTTTGCAGAATATAAATAAGCATACCAGTTGAACAATTATGAAAATGAAGGCATGATCCCTAGCAACAAGGAACTGAAACTTTAATCTCAACCACCACCGATCTGGTGGGACATTTGCACGTAATATGAAGACAGCTCTGCACTCTGTACAGTGAGAAAAGGCGAAGCCCTCCTAGTACAACAGAAATGAAAAGTCAGTATGCCCCGACATCTTCACAGATAAGGGAAGGAACATAGAATAGATCGACACTAAATTCGTATAGAAAATAGATAGTTCTACTGCATTTGAATCAGATAATAGTATTATTTTGATCAATAAGAGACACCAAGAAGAAAACAGAACTTACCTTGGTGGATCTCCAATTATCAAGACATGATCTGTGGACGTACTTTTGCGTACCTTTGCAATGGCATGGGGCAATCAAGTCTTCTCCTGAAAAACCATTTGAAAGATAAGTAATACGAGACGCAAGTTGGTTAGCCTGAGAATATCTCATGTTGTGAAATCATCAAGAAGATTCAGGGAAAGCATATGAAGAAGTGGAAGTATGATGAGAAGATATATATATATATATATATATATATATATATAGAGAGAGAGAGAGAGAGAGAGAGA
>Ga0209489_109360_pt1 | contig 12276 bp, 4 predicted proteins | sample SiratrowhiteBW_FD_187527 | JGI IMG/M metagenome (GOLD analysis project Ga0209489, IMG submission 187527) | Root nodule microbial communities of legume samples collected from California, USA - Siratro white BW (SPAdes) (version 2) | ecosystem: Host-associated > Plants > Roots > Nodule | place: USA... | reverse complement strand
ATATATATATATATATATATATATATATATATATATATATATATATAATTCTATCTTACTATAATTCTATATAGACGTTGTTGCTATGTATTGAAAAAAACAATAATACAATTTTAGTACAAAATATTTGTTCCATATTTAAAGTATCAAATGTTGTCAAGCAGAATACATATATTCGTCCGATAAGATTGGAAAAATTTAAACAGAACCCAATTTTCGCTATGCATTTGTCCTATTTTTCATTATATATATATATATATATATATATTTTAAAAAAATATATATTATTGATTTCATAAAGTATGTACACCAAAGAATTTTAAAACAAATGAAGTGAAAATGAATATGTTGAAGATTAATTTTGAGAGACCCAATGAAAAATTTCAAAACAAAATAAATATAGTGAAAAAAGAATATTAAAAGTTATTCTTAACCCTTATATTTGATATTACATAATATTTTATATTTTCATTTTTTCCAGTGATCAATTATAAGCAGTCATTAAATGCAGTTGGCTTGGTATGAAAACACGTTATGTTGCAAAAGGAGCATGCATATAAATCTGTTTTAATTCGTGTTTAGATAAATTATAAGATTAGTCTTCAACATTACAATGAGAATGTCAAGGAAAAAATTAATGTGGCATATATTAGACGTTATTCTTGTCATCTATTGAAAAAAAATTAATATACAATTCAAATGCTTCCTTCTTATGTATTTGGTATGTTTTTAACAATATTTTACATTTATTTAAATATATATTGATTTAATAAAATATATGTAATAAATATTTTCAGAAAAAAATATGTTGAAATAAAAATAAAAATGTTGAAAGAATATTTAATTACTTTGTTTTTAAATAATTTTGAGAGATCTAATAAAAATTTAAAAATATATATACTAAAGTAAAAGAAAATAAAAAAATTATTCTTAAAACATTTATAATTTTTAGTATTTATATTTAATTTATATTTATAAGCATTCTCATCATACAAAATTATTTGACTTGATAATCTCATCAACAAAAGTTAACAGGTAAAAAAAAAAATGGAAATATACCTTGCAAGGAGATTGTTGGTAAATAGAATCCCATCAAAAGTAGGTTAGGAATGTGAGGATAAGAAATCCTGTATGTGAGTTATTATGCCACAAGAACAAGACACAACTAACTATCTATTTTAGTTGGAGAGTGACACTATAATTAATCTGGAATATGTATGATAAGTGTGTCTGAGTTAGTTCTGTAAAACATAGTCACTTTAGGAATACTTCCATCTCATGAAACTTAATACACTTCAAAACAAGGTTTAGAAGAACTATAGATTTTAGTTATAAGAGAAATTTGGAGTCAAAGAAACAAGATCATTTTTAGAAAAAGAAAAGTTGACATTGAAGAAATATTTTATATTTTATATAACTCAACTAAAATGTTTTGTTAATATAACAATAAATGATAGACTAACTTCTTGTTCACCATGTTTTGGAATTCTTTTCATTGGATGGAGATATGGAGTGGAGAAAGTTTAGAGGGAAAATTAAAAGAAAATAAAAAAAATATTCTTAAAACATTTATAATTTTTAGTATTTATATTTAAAATTATATTATATTTTATATTTATAAGCATTCTCATCATACAAAATTATTTGACTTGATAATCTCATCAACAAAAGTTAACAGGTAAAAAAAAATGGAAATATACCTTGCAAGGAGATTGTTGGTAGATAGAATCCCATCAAAAGTAGGTTAGGAATGTGAGGATAAGAAATCCTGTATGTGAGTTATTATGTCCCAAGAACAAGACACAACTAACCATCTATTTTAGTTGGAGAGTGACACTATAATTAATCTGGAATATGTATAATTTTTTAACAGCAAAAAATGAATGAATAATAAAGGAAATACTTTAAGAGTGTTCCAACCCTTATATATATTCTGGAATATGTATAATAAGTGTGTCTGAGTTAGTTCTGTAAAACATAGTTACCTTAGGAATACTTTCATCTCATGAAACTTAATACACTTTAAAACAAGGTTTAGAAGAACTATAAGTTTTAGTTATAAGAGAAATTTGGAATCAAAGAAACAAGATCATTTTTAGAAAAAGAAAAGTTGACATGGAAGAAATATTTTATATAACTCAACTAAAATCATGAGTTTGGATGAGATATAAGATGCCTAAAGTGAAATTTTCCTATTCAGAATTGGGTTATTGGACAATTAAATGCTTAAAAACACTCTGATACATAATAATTAGTCTTAACTTTATTTCTTAACTTTTTAAAACCATCTCCCCTTTTCTCTTTATAACAAAAACTTGAAGCTTGAAAAGATATTAAGTACTTACTCGTTTTTTCAAGCTTGTACTTTTAAACCTTAATCATCATGGCTTAAAATGTTTTGTTAATATAACAATAAATGATAGACTAACTTCTTGTTCACCGTGTTTTGGAATTCTTTTCATTGGATGGAGATATGGAGTGGAGAAAGTTTAGAGGGAAAATTAATGACTCGATTTTGAAAAAAAAAAAAAAGAATTTATTGAAAAATTAGACCAACTTAACTGAGAAAAGTTTAAGCTAAAGTCTCAAAAAGAAGACTGTACTAAGAAGAATATAAAAGTAAAAGTTCAAATTTAATAACAGTTTTAATTTTATAGGATCAAAATTTGACGGATGATAGTTTATATATATATATATATATATATAGTTTATACAGCTAAGTTCATTTTGTATAGAAGTTGAAATACTTTTCCAGTACTCTCATTTATAATTATTTTTTATTACTGATAAAAAGAACCTTAAACACTAAAATACCCTAAACCCCAAATTAAAATCAATTTAGACCATGGAAATATGTTTCCGCAGAAATTGATTTAAAAGCTGTTTTAGACACGGAACACAATCAGTCTATAAATTAGTTTAATGGTTATTAAAATAAAATCTAATTAGAAAGATCTAATTTGCTCTCCGAACTAAATTTGGTTGCTAATTGGTCTTATCTTTTTGGTTATCTACTTAATGGAACCCAAAAGATTGGCCAATCACACTTTTTTTTTTTTTTTAAAGAGAAACAAGATCGGAAAAGTGATTTTAGAGACTTCCTCAATACTCTTGATGCCCAAGAGACATTAAACCCTAAAGTAGAGTGTTGAAATCTACTTATTCCTTTTTCTCACCCATAAACATGCGTAGGTATCTAGTGTTGGCATATCTTCTTTAATTCATTTTTCTCCTAATTTATACAAAGGATTCTCCTTCTGTTTTGAATTTTGCACAGCTCAACCAATGAAGATTTTCACTTTTTGGCCTCATTTTGTAATATATTTGGCTTTTCCCTTCACATCTAAAAGTTACATGTAATCCGTTTAGCCTCCTAATTCTTGGATCCAAATTTCCAAACGAGTCCCAGTAGATGAAAATATTCACCCAAATTTTTCATTTTAATTCTAACAGTCAATAAATATTTAAAATTGTTGACAATGCTAGTCAAGAAATGGCTGGAAAAGGAGAAAATAAATAAATAAAAGGTTTTATTATTATTAAATATATATTAAAGCATGCATATTACATATTAAATATTTGAAAGAGAATATATAATATAACATGTCAAATTAAATGAGGAAACAATGCACATAAAGTGAGAGTCTTATAACAGAGAAAAGTGTGATTTATAGTTTATTAAATTTGTGACATATATTAAATTGATAGTTATTAATAATGTTTTAATAGTTAGTAATTACACTAATAAAAGATCTTCTAATTGCTGATAAAAAAAAAGATCTTCTAATTGTTTTATAACCTTTCTTTGTGGAAGAATAACAAATTAATATGCCTAAAATTAACAAAACATAATGCTCGACGGGCTTCACGTGCTTAAGAATTAACCTAGATTGTTTAGATGAAACACAATATCCAAACACACACACAATCTAAGCTTACAAGTAAAGGGTTTTGACTTCTCTCATCAAATTATATATTCCCATAACGGATAAAAAGAAACATTATTAAGTAGGTAAAAAATATGTTATTATAAAGGACCGTTTAAGTTTTATTTAGGGAAAGTGACAATTAAAGTTCACTCAATAAACAAAAATACACTTTACGATTTTTTTTTTCTTTTCTTTCTTATCCAATACCCCCTCTCTTTTACTGTATATGTATTTTCTTTTAGCAGTGAGCTTCTGTGTAGGCCAAAGTCTAGTAAGCTATGAACATATATATATATATATATATTGGATGGATCATATGTCTTGAGCCTATTTTACAAACATTAAAAACTTTTTAAAATTTCAAATTGATATAAAATAAATTAGTCTTAAATGCACACCAGTCATTTAGTTTTCACAACTTGTAGTAATTTACCTTTGCCAGCTGGTATGTGAAAGCAAAGAGAAGGTATCAATGGGAATAATTCAACCCTAACAAGATATATATAGGAAGAGGTGCACGTCGAGTCAAAACCTCTTGAAATAAGTCAAAAAACTGTTATAAACTGATCAAGAACTATTTGTAGCCCTTGGGTCAACAAGCCTGTGTTTATGTTCATTGATGACCTAGAGAAAAAACACATACACACACACTATATTACTTTTTGTAAAGTAATCGTTCAACATGTGCAAGAATTACTTATTAGCTAAGGGTTCAAATATTTTAGGTTTTCTCTTTGTCGAAAGGTAACCTAGGTTTCCTAAATAATCATCCAACCTCTCTCTCTCTTTCACCCACTCCCCACATCCTCCAAAGATATAGACACAACATTTTAACTTCACCCCATGATTTTAAAACTTTATAAATGTGTTTTTCAAAGAAATGAATAAAATAAGTACATAGTTTAATCCCATGATCATTATTTTATTGTTCCGTATACTTTTCTGGTTGTGAGAATGGCTGCATGTTGCCCACTTTATTTGTCTCTCTCTTTCCCTTCCAACCTCATCCCATTCCATTTTCTCTGCAGTACTCAATTGATCCCTTTGTTTTTCTATTCGTTTTGAGGTTTGAATCATTGGGCACTCCTAATACTTCTTTTAAAATTCCCTGTACATAATTTAATTCTTCATGTTACTATTCTAATTAAATTCCTGTTATTTAATTTAATTGCTCCAATTTTTTTATTTCCTTTTGTTTTTCTGTTTACACTTCTTTAGAGCTTTGTGTGTATGGCCGGCATAGACTTGGGTTCAGCATCGCATTTTGTTCATCATCGCCTTCAACGCCCTGACCTTGAAGACGATGAGAACCAACAAGACCAAGACAACAACAACCTTAACAACAGCGAAGGGCTTGACCTAGTTACCACAAATCAAGGTCCTGGTGATATTGTCGCTCGCAGGCCAAGAGGAAGACCTCCTGGTTCAAAGAACAAGCCCAAACCACCTGTTATCATCACAAGAGAAAGTGCAAACACCCTTAGGGCTCACATCCTTGAAGTTAGTAGCGGCTGTGATGTGTTTGACTCCGTCGCTACCTACGCTAGGAAGCGACAAAGAGGGATCTGTGTCCTCAGTGGGAGTGGCACCGTCACCAATGTAACGTTGCGGCAGCCAGCCGCAGCCGGCGCCGTTGTCACTCTTCACGGAAGGTTCGAGATCCTGTCTCTGTCAGGATCATTCCTTCCACCTCCTGCTCCGCCAGGTGCCACCAGTTTGACCGTGTTTCTTGGTGGAGGACAGGGCCAGGTTGTGGGAGGAAACGTGGTTGGTCCTTTGGTGGCTTCTGGGCCTGTTATTGTTATTGCTTCATCTTTTACTAATGTGGCATACGAGAGGTTGCCTTTGGATGAAGAAGAATCTATGCAGATGCAACAGGGACAATCATCTGCCGGAGGAGGTGGTAGCGGCGGTGGTGGTGGTGGAGTCAGTAATAACTCTTTCCCTGACCCTTCTTCAGGGCTTCCGTTCTTCAATTTGCCCTTGAACATGCCTCAGTTACCTGTTGATGGTTGGGCTGGGAACTCTGGTGGTGGAAGGCAATCTTACTGATTGATCCAGCTTCTTTTGGGGCACAAAGGTGAGAAGTTGAATTCATATCATACATATAATTGGTTCTATCTAAATTTCCTTCTTTCCTTTGAATTGTTTGTGAAGAAGAAGAACTCATATTTATCTATTCAAGACTCGTTTTGTTTGGCTAGGTATGTTGTAAGGACTCAGTTTCTAGGAGCAACTGTAAAACGTTTATCTTGGTTGTTGGATTTGCTAGATTAGTCTGTTGTGCATTAACCTTGTTGAGATGAATAAATCATAGGCTCAAATCAATAACACAAATACAAATATATTTTGGATTACGAGATGATATTTTGTTTTTCATCTAACATATTCCTTGTTTCTTTCCATGATTTGGCATCTCGGGAGGAACATAATTTTGGTTAGTTTAACCCTAACATGTGAAAACATTATAACAAAAACTCAATCTTGAAGCTCCCAGATAACCAACTGGCTCAGCAAATATTTAAGACAAATGGATTACTTATCTTGTTTTGTTGGTATTCTGCAGAATAATTAATTAAGGGAATCCTAACATTATTGCTTTTGACCGAGTGAAGTTGAACATCTCTCTCTTATAATTAAGTAACTCCACCACGAACAAGTGGGAAAAAACTAATTATATATATTTCTTTATTTCTGTTTCCATTATTTCATTCATTAGGCCGGTTGTTTAAGTCATGTACATGTAATAAGCTTAATTATGTCTCTCTAACATGTGAAATCTAAAGCTTCTAACCTTGATCCTTCTAAATTAACCATCGAATAATCAAGTTGGGAAAAAGAAAACCAGATTAAAGAAAAACGAACCAAGAGTGGGAGGAAAGGAAAGTGTGTGTGATAGATCTCTAAGTGTGTTATAAAATATATTTTAGGGAGTTGCAAAAGTGTTTGGTTTGACATTATATAATTTTAAAACAAACCTTGTTAGAAGCTAAATAGATTCTTCTGTATTATATTTACTATTATCCAATGGTTCAAAGCGACAAAACCCGTGGAAGCAAATACTTTACGAAACTAAGAATATTTTGCAGCTTGTCCCGCAGTGGATGAACTAACTTTGATTGCTAGATTGAGCGACTAATTCAATTCTTTCGTTTTATACGTGAAATTCCTGAAGATAGGATTTAACCTAATTCAGACTTGTCATACCTAACAAAAGACATGTTTATCTATTATGGTAAAAGCATAACATAAACTCTATTACAAGTTTTCCATAAAATTTATAAAGTTCACCCAAAAGTTAGCAGAAAACTTAATTGTTGTGAAAAAAAATTGTTATTCATAAATGTTGTGTTTTCAAGTACCAAATGGAACTTCAAATTTTGGTTCATTATAACCGGATTATAATCATAGGTATGAGGGTATAATTTGTCGTTTGTTGGCAAGTTTTATGATTTGAATTAATCACTTCGGTTGTGTTGTCCCCATTTCCCCTTCACCTCTCACACAAAACACAATTTTAATTTGGATTTGTTGGCTAAAAATCTCTGAAACATATGGTGTACATATATACTTTGTGCATTATAACTTATGAAGACAACAATATTTTACATCCCTTTCAATATTTTTTTTTCTTGCTTGTTTCACTAGATCTGCTATCTTTTTCTTTGGTTTATTAGCCAGGCTTGCGTTTTCAGTTCTCTCATTGATTTAAACACCGAATTAACCTCTCTTCTTTCCTTTCCTTCTTTGCATCACCCCTAATCCACTGTCATTATCCTTGGTAGGTTAAGACAACTTGGCTTTGTCGTTGTCCATTTATTTTTTCTCCTCATTTTTTTCTCTTCCATTATGCATTCTTCTTATAAACAATCATAAGGTTCTCTGGTTTAGCAGTATATCAGGTATCTTTTGTATCTTACCATAAACCTAAGATCAAGTCTTAGAGGAAAAGATTCAAATATTTATGTAAATTTGAAACCCTACCCAAAATTTCTCTTCCAAAATCTGTGTATAAAAGGTTTTTACCATTCGATGTAGACTTTAACCCATGTTGAATTCGGATGATATGTAAGTTTGGGGTTGCTAAATGAATTGTCAATTGAATAATAGACTTTACCTAGAATACTTTGGTCCCAATTGTGGGGAGGCAAAATTGTGCTTAGAATATTAAAAGGTTGTGAAGAAATACTAGAGAGTATAAGAGGATCCAGAGGTGTAATACCACAGGACCATATAAATGATTTACACGAACAAAATGAAAAATTATATGAATTGAAAAAAAATAAATTAAATATTTTGTTTATATGAGTAGAGATAACTCTTTTACTCTATATTTATAAAATTCAAATAACATATAAGGACTATTTAAAAAAAAAAAAAAAGAATACAAGAACAACTCAAGTAGAAGAATAAGCTTTTGAAGCACAAATCACTACCATAAAAGGGATGGAAGTCGAATCTCTAAAAAAAATTCAGCCTTTTTCAGCGGAAATTAGGAATCAACCGATTTTTTTCCTATTTTTTATTTTTTATCAGCAACCGATTTTGGCCAAATATTAATTTGGCTTTAATATAACATCCTACTCATTAATTAGTATCTATTACTTTAAATTTGTTAATTTTGGAATAATTAATTAATAAATAATATTTCATTAATAAGTTGCTAGGAAATTCATAATTGAATTTAAATAAAATGTTGCATAAAACTCTTTTCAAATTTAAAACATGTCACTACTTAGATGAATTTATCACAATTATTTTTAGTTGTGAATCGATAAAAGTGTTAAACTTTATTTACAAATACATTTTTTTTTCAAGAGGTAACTATTATTTGTGATACCTAAATAAATTCCAGATAGAGAAAACAAATAACATTATCTAGCTGTAATTCATAAATCTAAAACAAATAAAATTTTACATGATTCAAGTTAATTAATATACCGATATTTATATGCATGGGTATAAAGACTCTCTAATATACAACACTATTTTTTAAAAGAAAGTTAAGAGAAACCTAGATTTTACTAATTAATATCAAAATACAACATAAAACCTATACGAGTCTTATAATTAATATCATAACAAGACTAAACATATAAAATTAGATATATTTTAAGAACATAAGATTATAATTTGTTCACTCATCAAAGTACAAGTTTTAGAAAGTAAAATTTTTATTATCAATCATCATTTCCATATTTGTTACACACTCTTAAATAGAACGTGTAAGTTTTTTTATTAGTAATAAAAAAATAAATAAAGTAAAAGTATTTATATATTCTCACAAGATTATCATCATAAAAATATTACGGCGTGCCTCATTGATATAACAAGATAGAAGATGATTAATATATCAACCTACTATACCAACAAAAAAAAATTATAAGATATATTAATATGTTGTTATATGATAAAAGAGGATCCATCTTTCACCACCATAAACATATGCTTAAAGAAATAAAATATTATAATTTATTAAATATATTATTCATGTTACTAATATCTTTTTTTCTTCTTCTATATATGGACGAGTGAGTTTCATCCTTACTAGTAATGTAGGTTCACATTCTGTAATTTGTAGTTTATTTTAAGGGCAGTTGTTGACCCTGATTAATTTTATTTTTAGTTCTCTCATATACAATATTAGATATTTTATATTCAAGTTGTTTAAAAAAAATATTCATCAACCAATTTTAATAAATAAAATCAAATAACTTCACTTAAATCAACTACATTACCAATTTTAATCTAAATAGCTAAAATGTAAAATAGAAGAATTTCACATTTATTAAATAATGACGTTCAATATTTAAAAATTTATCTCACAATTGCATAAGTCACTCAATTTAAAAACAATGTATCGAACAACATTATTTAAATTTTTAAAATTTCAGAAGAAGATATAGATACAAGGCTTATAGAAAAAAACTAATATGAATTATATAATTTTTTTTCTTTATGCTAGAATCAAATTTGTTAGAAAAAAAATATTAATTATTTGATTTTGTCTTTATGACAAGAATCAAATTATCATCAATTCTGTTTATTTTTTCTTTTATGACAATATCAGGTTGTAATGATTTTCTTTATTTTTATTTTTTAGTTATATCTAAGATGAGTACATTATTTATATATATATATATATATATATATATATATATATATATATATATATATATATATATATATATATATTCAACTCTTTATTTTTTTTTATCAATACCAAAAAAGCAGAATATTTTTTTTTTATATTTTTTGTTCATTTTTATTCATCTCTTTATTTTTATAATATTAAATAAATTAATTCATGAATTCATACCTGTTATACACAACTTTCATCTTATTTTCTCAAACATTTATATACAAGAGTTAATCTAAAAAAAGACTAAATAGAACTTTGAAAAATAGACATCACATAATAATTTTTCATTAAGCTCCTTAGATATCCAAGGCCTTCTTTAGACTTTATACCTCTCTTATAATTATACATATGAAATTTTTGCAATTGCATGACACTAATTTTATCAAAATATATGTACTGCCCTTTTCGCAGCACACATATAGTGAATTAAAATCTTTCATCCCATATCTTCTCAATCTCAACACATCTACATCATTACAATCAAATTTTTAGCACTCCAACATTTTATAACGAAAATCTAACAATATAACAATTGTATTTTGAATTTTCTCAAATTTAAAAAAAAAATAAAAACATAAACATCAATAATAATACTTCATATATTCAATTGCACCAATTATCAGAGATTTCAACTCAATCCAAATTTACATAACTCTTATCCATATAAATAATACTAATTGTGATTCTAATCTAGGATTTTTCAATATGAATTCACAACCCTATAATAATTCACAACCTTAGAAAATTAATAATTATACAGTAAACAAGAAAAATATTTTTTTTTCAGTAAATCATATAACATTTGTAAACCGAAATAAAAGATTTATTTGATTTATATCTTCTTCTACAAAACCCTATTTAGGCAATCCTTGAACTTAAAATCCTAGATTTTCGCAACTAAGAAATCTATTTATAGACTCAGAAGCTTTCGAATAATCATTGCTACAATATAGGGCAAAAAACAGGACATATTTGAAATTTGGAAAATAAAGTCACAAAAATGGAGTTTAGGGTATGGACTCAACTCCACTTGCCTCTGAAAAGAATTTGGCGACAATATACTCCAAAAAATAAGAGCTTTAGAATGAGTTTATGAATTCAAAGAATATGAACTTTATATTGCAGAAATAGATGAATTAGAAAAGAGATTAGAAAAATCAAATTAAAAAGAGATTAATTTGATTAGAAGTATAAATGGTAGGAAGAAGATGGAAGAAAAACAAGTTGAGAAATTTGGTGTTGGTTTCTCTCTTGTCTCAGTTTCTGTCAAGTGGTCGTGAGTGAGAAATGAGAGAATGAGTTGTTTTTCAAAGAGTTTGGCTGGAAAGCCAAGCTTTAAAAATAAATAAATAAAATAAAAAATCTTAACATGTTTTAGATTTATGTTGGTCAATCACATCTTGTCATGGATGGGAAGTGGAACAAAAACTTCTCTTGCCTTTGTCTGCAACAAGGCTGCCAAAAATTTGGTGGAGTAAACGAGTTTGACCCATTTGTTTTTGTTGCCTCTTATTGGTGCGCAACAACAAGACTTGACCCATGATTTTGGTGGTATAAATTTAACAATTAATTAAGAATAATATTTTTTATTTTAATCTAAAATACACGTATTTTCATCAAAATATTTAAATTACATATTAATTAACTCAAGTTATCACTTAATATCATTGAATTTAAATTTTTGCAGAAACTACTTGATTGCACCTTTGGAAGAAAATTAAAAAAAATTATCCCATATATTTTATTAGCATAGTGCTCTTAGCATAGTGCTCGAAGGAATTGAGTTCATTATTAAGAAATGGAATAGTCAACGTTAGTTATCGTCAACACAACTAGAAGTTTGTGATATTATTTTTAAAGTTATCCAATATAATCGATCTTTTGATAAGGCATATATTGCAAAAACCAAACATTGTTATGGCCTCAAGTATGAATTATGTGCTTGTATCATTGCTTGATTTCATAATAGTAAGTTGTAATAACTATATTATTTGCATAAGATAATTAAGCTCAATATTGACTAGAGAAGTTACAATAAATTTTTTTGAAATAGGAATTATATCCACGAAAACAATGAGTATCATGTTTAAAACTTAATGAGGAAGAAAAAACATATAAATACATACGAATTGAGAAAACAAAACAGCTAATTATATATATATATATATATATATATATATATATATATATATATATATATATATA
>Ga0209489_109359_pt1 | contig 12277 bp, 6 predicted proteins | sample SiratrowhiteBW_FD_187527 | JGI IMG/M metagenome (GOLD analysis project Ga0209489, IMG submission 187527) | Root nodule microbial communities of legume samples collected from California, USA - Siratro white BW (SPAdes) (version 2) | ecosystem: Host-associated > Plants > Roots > Nodule | place: USA... | reverse complement strand
ATATATAAAACTAGATTGTTTAATTAGAGTAACGGAGTAAAAAGAAAAAATGTATTATCTGAAAGCCATCATATTTTACTATTTTTCTATATACTTTATCATTATTTTCTTTTATTTCTTTATGACACTACCTTCTCCGCCTAAGGTACCCGAGTGATTTGAATCTTAGTTTCTCTTTAAGTAGAGTGGAAAGGAAATAAGAGAAAATTAATAGAAATAAAGTAGATTGGTTGAGAAAAATATAGATAAAAATAATAAATTAATGGTTAATCAATTGAAAAGAAGTAAAATAAAAATATAGATTATTTGATTAATGAGAAATAAAAAATAGATAAGATAAAAGTTACTTTTAAAATGATCTTATTATTTATCAATAACAAATCTTATTATTTATTCTATTATTGGCATGTTAATATTTTTCACAATCAATATTATTTTTTCTAAAATAATATTATTTTGATTGTTTATATTTATCTAGTTATTATTATTATTATTATTATTATTATTATTATTATTATTATATTGCTGAACAAATTTTTTTCATCTCATCTTCCCTTTTTATCATACCAAACTTGTTAGGGTTTTGTTAAGATAGAGAGGAAAAAGAAAAGAATAAAATTGAAATTAAGTTGAAGAAATATAAAAACTGAAAGAAAAGAGTAGAAATTAAAGATGTTTTTGGTTTAAGAGAAACCAAAGAAATAAGTTTAACATTGAAATTAAGTTGAAGAAATAAAAATATATAAGAAATAACATAATATAATGTGCTCACATTGTTACCGTGTAAAGATGGTATAATTCTTTGTGTGCATGCTTATAGGTAGTTGCTTCTTGCATGATACAAAATGTTTCTGTTTTTTCAAAATACTAATAATGTTTTTGTTAACGTTTTTGTTATTTTATATATTAAATAATTTTTCTTTTTTTCACATTTACAGAAACATCTCTCTCGTATTTTTTTTAACAATAATAAAAATAATGTTGATTGTTGTTAAGATATTTACAATAATTTAAAAAATTCAGTTTAACACATTATTTTCAAATATTTAGTTTTATGATAACTAATTCAATGTTGCTGAAAAAAATATAAATATTTTTTAATATTTATTAGATTTTTTTATTATTTATCAAGAAAGTTTGTTAATATTTATGAAAAAAGTTAACAACTTTTTACTTGATTGTGCTTATATATTAATAAATAAATTTTAAAATAAAATAATGAGGAGATTATTGACATATTGAAAATTTGTTAACTACAGGAAGCAATGGTTTGATTCAATTAAAAATTATATTATATATGTTTGGATTTCAACATAAAAAAAATTTGAATGAACTTTTTTTTCCGTTTAAATTGAAAGATTTTTAATTTCTTTTTATTCAAGCTTGATTTCTTTTTTATCTTTTAAATTAAATTACAAAAATTAATAAATATATTGAAAAATAATCTTTATTTTTTAATTTTCTTCTAATTTTTTTCTATATTTTAAAAGAATATTAGTGCAATCTAAATAATTGAACTAAGCGTAAATATTTATTTAATAATAAAAACACCCTCTTATAATAATTAATTGGGTTTATAATAATCATTTGGGAAATTAGATTATCATGTCTACTATTCAAATTCAATTACCTATTTAATTTAATTGAGAATGGCTTAAGCTTTTATTACTTTTATTGAAAAAAGCTTTTGATTAAACATTTATTTCTCGTGCTAAAAGCATACTCTAAAGTGATAATGGATATAAACATGATCAATAAATTTCTAGCAAATTGAGTAAAAATATAATTTTTAGTAGAATTATCTTTTCATTGCATTAAAATTTCAAAAGAATTATCAATTTCTTTCTTCCAAATACTCCATAAGATACAAATCTGTTTCATTTCTATTCAAATTCTTATTTAGATTCATGTATTTCTCAAATTCAATACTAAATGGCAATTTAGATGGTTGAAGTTCTTCAATTTTCATTTCACTAGGATGCAAATAATTTTTAGCCTGTTGCCCGTGACTAATGGAAAGATTATAGACCTCAAACATGTATAACATACTCCTCTATCTTTTCATACAAAAATTCAACATTATCTTTTTCAATAAATTTGCTTAAACCCTACTACACTCCAGGAATCAAAAACAAAAATAAAACATTGATATATTTAATGTTCCTCCAATACTTGTTATACTTAACTTTCATTTCTTTTTCAATCATCCTCCAAATTGTTTGTCAAAATTACCTATTCATTCTTGAAAATACAAGTAGTATCATATAATCCTCACTAAAATACTGAGAAAAAATTACAAATTTTGTTCTTGACACTTTCTATGTGATATCAAAAAATATCTTTGAAAATCTAACAAAGCTTCTTGCATTCTCTTAATCTTCACTACTTAGAACGTTACCATAAAACACAACATATTCAACACATTTCTCACACAATCTTTTAAATGCGTTTTGAATTTTTAATGCACTTTCAAGTATTATGTAGGTTGAGTTCATCTAGTGGAAATGTCCCAATAATATAATTGACTTTTTACCTTCCTAACTACTTTCATGCAAATTTTGAACATATCCATGCAACTAAGTGATGCACAAATATTTTTAATCGCATTCTTAATCTTGCAAGTCTTTCAAGAATATCAAATATGTGCACAACACCTATCATGAATGTATTATTCTTTTAATGATGGTTGTTTCAATACTCTATTATCTTTATAAGATATTGCAACATTTTTTGATCTATCATTGTAAACTATCATGGTGAAAACTCTACTTATTAACTAACCTTCCAACTATTTATTAATTTTTTTACCAATTGTTTTTCTTTTAAGATTCTTAATTAGAAAAAAAATATATGCAACTTTCAATGTTGTTTTCTTTACATGGACTTGGTTTTAAAATATATATATATATATATATTTTTTATCTTACAAACTTATTTTCTATAGGCTTTATTATTTTCATTAAAGCTCCTTGTAATCCTTTTATTCGGTCTGAATAAACTTTCAATCCTTACTTTTTCTTTATGGATGATCTAGAAAATAAGAAATTTTACCCGATTGATTTCAGTAAGTTATTAGCACAAATACTAGTTTATTTGTCATTAAGAATTGTATCCAAACCTTTGATAATACTTTAGAAAGCATATAGCTAACCATATTTCAAATTTTTCTATTTTGAAACAGATTGACATTAACACTAGAATTGGAAAGGTCATGTCTCTTGTGCAAGTTGTTTGGTGTTTTCCTAAAGTTGGTTGGGGTTAAGGTCAACATTGATGTAGCTGCAAGAGAGCTTGTGATCTTCTTGCAGCTTGTAGAGGTATTTTCAAGGTCCGACTGGGGAATATGTGAGTAACTTTTCTGCTTTTCTGAATATTCAACATGCACTTTATCCTCCTGAAGTCATGGATTACATTTTTGCTATTGAATATGCTTAATTAAATAGTTTTAAAAATTTTTGGTTAAAGTGTGACTTTTGGTTAATTGTCAAGCTTTTTAGAATATTAAAGGTAGACGAGCTTAAGTGTGTGTCTATAGATTTGTTCTGCTATAAAATTTAGAGTGACTCATGTCTTTAGGGAAGATAATAATTGTGTTGATAAATTGATTAATTTAGGTGTACAAAACAAGGTTGAGTTTGTCTTATATTCTAACTTTACATGATTGCATTAGGTTGGAACTTTTTCATGATAGGTTTTAACTCCCTTTGTTTCATTTGTAGTGAGTTTGTTCTTTTTTGCATGAGTTTGGTGTGACCTTCATACTTTTTGTTTTTCTAATAATACTTTTTCTTATGATAACAAATGATTGATGAGTTTTGGGATGTCAGACTAACTGAGATGTCAAAATCCATAATGATGTCTAACATATGTTTTATGAGTTTTGGGATGTTAGTATAATTGAGATGTCAAAATCCATACTGATGCCTAACATGAATATTTTATTAAAAAAATATCAATTTTTATTGGTAAAATATACAGTAAGACAAAGGTAACATATTTGGAGTGAAGTCCAACAATTAGTTGTAAGACCTTACACCTTGACTTGAATGACTAAATATATTTTTCAACTTTGAACTTTTTTTTCTCATCAAGGTAAATGACTCACCAACAATTGATATCTTCCATAAAATTTAGAAATAACTAAAAAGAATGAAATCCCTTGTTGGGAATCAAACAATAAGAAATAATCTCTTCTAGTAAAAGCACACCAGAAATGAGTATAAAATTTAAATAAACCACATAACATATTTAACATGGTTCGATACCTTAAGACCTACATCCACCAATACTAAAAAAAGTTATTATTACTCAACATGCACTTTTTCTAACAAAAATTACAAACTTTCTCATGCAATTTTTTCGAAAAAAAAATTATAAACTCTTTCATGATACACAAGTCATGAAGTTCTCAATACACCCAATAGACTTATTGAGTTGTAGCAACAACTTTCATATTATTTTTATAGTAGTTTCCTACTTTTCTATCATTCATATTACTCAATGTAGGACTTTGATGAATAGCCACTAATACTAACATATCCTCCTTTCACCAAAAGTCTCACATATAAAAACAGTAACTCGACAACGAAGCTTCAACATTAACCCTTCTTCTCCTTCGTGCTTTGAAATGAATATCTCACATTCTGTCAATATATATGCTTGAACCACTCTCGCCACTAGTGACTTGCACAAACTCATTAATAGTGATTGTCCCTCCTTGTCGTCGGTCAGCACTACTTTGCACTTCAAACTCGTAACAACTTGCATATCATCATTATTGGCAACTCGTTTGATACACAAGGTGGAATATATCACCAACACCACCATACCAAGCCAGACTCCACCACACATGCATCAACTAATAAATAATAAGCAACATTAGCACTATTCTCTCTCTAAAGTTGCAACACACAATGTTGACTCTATTCATGTCAAACTGTTCTTCCTCCCTTGATTAGAACCTCAACTCTCATGCCACAGTTAGAAACACATAATAGAAAATAGTCTAGTAAAAACACATATACAAATAAAAGCATAAAATTTAAATGAAAACATACAATAAATTTAATGAGGTATATTAGCTCAAGACTTACATTCATAATACTACTGAACAAAATTATTATTATTCAACATGCAAATTTTCAACAAAAACCTGTAAATCTTCTTGCATAATTTTTCTAACGAAAATTAAAAATCCTTTCATGACATACAATTAGTGAGATCCCTTATTCATATATCAAATTTTTAGTTTTATAATAGTTTCATACTTAACTTTAGTGAATGTTTTACAATATAATTGTTGTCCTTGCAAGTTCCTACATACTTCAACGATGTATAATTTTTTATTAATATTAATACCTTATAATTTATTATTTACTAAAACACAAGAAGAATGGAGAGCAGTTATTGGTTTCTAATTTGAAAAAAGGAAAGTTTCTAATTGGAAAAAAGGGAAAGATAATCCAATAAGTTAGCTATCTATAGTATAATATAGTTGCTAATTGGAAAAAAGGGAAAGATAATCCAATAAGTTAGCTATCTATAGTATAATATAGTTGCTACTGAAAAGGTAATACATGAAACTAACTTTTCCTCTTTTAGTTTTCTTTTTTTTTTTTTAAAGGCAAAGTATAAAATGCATGGAAGTATTTTAGAGGTGTTACAATCCTATGCAAAATATAAAACGCATGGAAGTATTTTAGAGGTGTTACAATCTTATTATAAAACTCTCATTCTACAAATCCTATTCTTAAAACTATGCATCTAGTGATACGAATTATTAGATATGTATAGAATATTTGCATGAAAATATCTCCTCACACATAGAATTCTCAAAGTCGATCTCGAAAAAGTCGAGCTCCATATTTGAACTCTTTGAAACTGATCTCCTAGAAGGTGGACCTCCATAGCCAACCTCCCAAGGTTGAGCTCCATAGCCAAACTCCTCGAGATCTTTAGAGACTGAACTCCATAACCAATCTCTAGATAGCCGATTTCTAGATGACCGAACTCTATAACCAAATACTCCAAGACCGATCTCCAAAAAGGCAAACTCCATAGCCGAACTCTCAAGACCGGTCTTCAGAAGGCCGAGCTTCATGACCGACCTCATCTCTAAAAGACCGAGCTCTTTTATAAAAAAAAAATAATATGACTGAAAAATAGATATAATATAATAATATTTAAAGAATTGATTTCTTTTCAATTTAATTGGAACCAATTTTGAAAGTTATACAAACTAAACTGAATTGAATAGTTGGGTTATTATTGTAAAAATTTCATTTTTAATATTATCAAGTTTTTGCTTAGAATTTCTTTTCTAAACCCCTACAAGCGATAATCCCAAATTAGCATTGAAGTTTTAGTTATGCTGAATGCAAACGCCGTCTTCAACATGGTATAAACGTGGTTAAATCATTGTGAGCTTTGTTTTTCTAATTATGAAATTCCATTACAAACATGTTCATGGTTTAACAAATGAAAAACAATAGGTAGTGAAGTGCAGATTATGGGAGACATTGCTTTGTCGCAAAGAATGAAGGAAGAGAAAGGCGTAACAGTGAAGCATGTGCATGTGGCTGTAAAATTCAAGGTTTTGGACCATCCAAAGTGATGTCGCTTTGGACCAAAACATCATGTGCCTCACCTAAACCTCAACCCTTTCAGGTCCCATGCACCACACGTTAGCGTCACAACAAATTCCCATAAAGTATTCCAATTTTTAATCATTTTTCTTCTTTTTATACTACTCATTATTATTGATTTTATTTTCAACTAACATAAAAAAGCATCAATTTAATTATCTGCATTTATCATGTTACGAGAACTTAAAGCATGTCAAAATTTATTCTAAGGGCGTTATTTATAATTGTTATTTGGAAAATTTATAAAAATGAGTTGTGAGATGTTTATAACCTATTTTTAGCTTATTCAATTAAATTCTCTAAAATAACTCGTAAAAATAGAGCACGGTTTATAGAAACAAGTTAACTTAAATTTTTCTTCCATAAAAAAAGTAACTGATAGATACGTGTTTAAATAATAAGTATTAGTTTAGAAAGTTGTTATTTAAGTTACTTTATTCAACAGAAAAAAAAATTAACATGATTTATTATGTTATATTCTTATATATTCCATTTTAATTATAAACAAACTCTAGATTTTCTTAACTAATTCTTGTTGAAAGAACTCAAAACTTGTTTTTCTTAATTACTAGATTTACCTTTTTATTTTAATTACACCATTACTATTAACTTTAATAATTTTATTAGAGCTTATGATTATTTATTTTATTCATTTATTCTTTTCACTTAATCCTTCTCCAAAAACTCAATAAGTGATGGTATTAAAGTCTTGGTTGGTCTTGGTGACCCAATCAAACAAGTAGAATATGATCTATGTATTAATAAGGGTTACTAATGAGACACTTATGGTTTGAAATGCTTTAGTTCAAAGGGATATATTAATGTGAAAAAGACTCACATTTAAAAGGAAAGATTGTTAAGAATTCAAATATAAGTTTAAATTCTATATTGTGAGAAAGTTAAATAAAAAAGAAAATCCTCAAACTCACTGTCTTAGATTTAGGTTAGAGACGATGTCAATCCCTCAAAGATATAATTCTTGTGAGATTTCTTTGATAAATCTTTTTGAAAGATAAAACACATTTAGGATTTGATTTGTTACATAAATTAATAAAGTACTTTTTTTCTTAATTAAGTTTCAAATTATATATCTATTAAAAAGTGCTTATCAATATATAAAAATCCGGTAAATTTTTAAATATAAATATTATTTACAATTAAATATTTTAAAAACATTTTTAAAATTGTTTGAGTCGCGAAATTCCTTTTTAATTTTGAGTTAAAAAAAAGTGAATATAATATTTGCATAACTCCAACCAATATTACAAAGGTGTTTTTGCTAAGTTAATCCTTCTTCAAATAATAACAAATTCACAATAATCACGAGTGAATCAAAAATATCTTATTAATATGATTATTACAATATTTATAGGACTACGTAGGACACATAATTAATTATTTAATTTCGTGTACTATATGTCGAATAAAAAGATCAATCATATTTGCAAACTACATCAAGTACTTGTCTTTGTCAACAATAATTGCATGATACGAAGAACATGAAATATAGGACGATAGTCTAAGAGATATCGAATATAATTGCTAGTCTCCAAAAATACCTTTACAGAAAAAAAAAGTGTAATTTATGTGCAGCTATTTTATACGATTGTCTCATTAAAAAAGTTAATTTCTATTGCTATTTATATCTTTTTTTTATTTGCTCTTGTTGTTTATAATGTATAAATATATATTTTTCCTTTCTCAGGCAAGATATAAGTAATAGTACATAGTTTTTTTAAATAGAGTAACAGTGCTTGTTATTTACTAATTCATGATTCTTCTGGATGAAGCCAGAATTTTCTCACACAAAAGTTACTTTAGTCACACTCCATTTTGCATTCTCATTTGTTATTATATATGATAATCACGATCACGAAACCCTAAAGCAAGCTTATATTTAAAAATTTGTAATTAGACTTAGCATTTTGTAGCCTTTTGAAAAGTGTTTACCTTCCAAGGTCCAAACATTCCACGTTTCAATCCTAGAAACCCTAAAACTTTTTGTTTACCTTCTTCAACACCAATCTATAAATAAACTTACCACTACAACACAGACTATTTTATTTTTAATGACATAAAATAAGTTGTTTTTTAAGCTAAGAATTCAGAAACCCAAGTTAATACTTATCCAAATCTAGTGTGCCATGTTGCCCCTTGTTTTTCACCCTAAGTTTCAATGATTGCCACCATTTTTCAAATAATCCCATAACCTACTCTCTTATCACTTTGGACTTTGTAAGTACCAAAGAAGACATCATTTTGCCATAAAGCAAAGTCAACATAGGACCTTTGAAGCTACGTTTATGTTCTTTTTCTCTTAGTTCTTCCGTCACTATTGCACTTCCATATTTAGGAACATTAAAAACATTTAAATTACATTGATTATTCATCTCTAAATCTTGTGTTATACCATGCTAATAAAATAATTAATGTACCTAAAAAAGTTAACAATTGACATTATAGTGGTTGTTATTCTAGTCAAGTTGCTTTTAATTAATAACACATAACTGAATTATAATAGTCAAGTACATCACAACAAATTAAAATTAAGAGAACATGAATTGGTTAGTTCTTCATAAACAGTTACATCTTAATTAATATAAAGAAGTGGTATCGCCAACACTTAATGAAAATTAAAACAATGTACAAAAATATTTTATCTGAATTCTTAAAATTAAAAAAAACTACATAATCTTTTAAATCATTATATGGCAACTAATTTAACTTTTAATTTTTTCCATATATATATATATATATATATATATATAACAATTTTAATTATTTATTAATTTATTTTTTGTTTATCCCATTTTGTTTCTCAGCAGGTGTATTATTTTTTTTAGTTCAAAATTTGTAATTTTCACCCATCTCTTTTCTCGAATTTAATTTTCGAAAAAAAAAACGCATTTTAAAACGGCAAATAATTCTTATCCAGAAAAAAAAAATGCAAACAGCATAACAAGATAACCGCCACAGGGTAGTGACTCACTATGGAAGGGCAGAAGGGTACAAGGACAGAATAGTAATTTCACCTGGTTCTTGACGTCTATATAAAAGGTTGGTTGGAATTTGAGATTACAGAGACGAAAATTGCGAGAGGACGAACGAAAAGGAACAAGAGAACAGCGCAGAGTGACAACAGATACATAGTTGCTGCTGGGAAACACCGAAACACTAACGGAATCGAATTGAGGTTACTGTTTCAATCTGCTTGATGGTGTCGGTGAATCCAAACCCCGCGCAAGGATTTTACTTCTTCGATCCCTCCAATATGACCCTTCCCGGCGTTAATTCTCTTCCGCCGCCACCGCCGCCGACTCAGACTCCCGCCGCACCCGCCGCCTTGGAGGATCCAAATAAGAAGATCCGGAAACCCTACACGATTACCAAGTCCAGGGAGAGCTGGACCGAGCAGGAGCACGACAAATTTCTAGAAGCTCTCCAATTGTGAGTCCGTTTTTGTATTTTTATTTTTGCTTTTCATGGAAATGAAATTCCCGTGCCGCGAATTGCGCACTGGCAAAGAATTGGAGGATTGGTGGTTTTTTTAGATTTTTGGGAATTTAGCGGTTCTGGAGGTTTCTAGATTATTCGTCAATGGGGAATTAGTTTTTTTTATTGGTTGAGTGATTGGTAAGGAATAGGTGGCTGCAGTGAGATTGTTTGGGGTTATGTTTTAGAATCGTTTATTTAATTGGGGTTCTTGAAATAATTTACCTTTTTTTAATGATTTTTATGTTGTTTTGTTGCTGTTATTTCACTGATATGATTTGGGTTTTTAGTTTTGAGTAAGATGGGGTTTAAAAGGAACGTTTTCAGGACGGGAGAATTAAGCTTATCTATGCGTTTTTTTTTTCAATAATTGTAAGATCAACTTTATTTGCTTCTTGTTGGGTGTGAGATGTTCATATAGGGTGGGTTATTAGTATTTAGTGTGAATGAATTTTACTTCTTTACATTTTGTATTTAATCATATTGCAAATACGCAATTTTAGGGTACTAACCGAAATCCTGGAAGAGTAGCATCCATACTTGAACTAGTTCGAGAACAAAGTGGTCTATTCCATTGCATGTATTGTTTCATAGGTTAACGGTTTATTTGCACCATGTTTTGTTTAGACTTTTTCCAACAGTAGGTTGCCCCCTTCCAATCAAGGAACGAGTGGCAGAGTACAGATTCTGTAGTGGAATTGTTTTTAGAGGGGAAGCCAATAGATTGTTAGAACAGTTTGTCAATACTTGGTGTATTAAATGCAGTTCTTGGGAAACACCTTATCTTATTATGCCTAAACTGTTTTTTCCGTATCTTCATTCAATTATCTACTTTTAACAAACTTCATTACGTTTACATGTAGACAGCTTTTTTTATAGCTGGCAAATTCTTTAGAAGGTTAAGAATTGAAGGAATTAGGGCTTAGAAACTCCACTGTTCATTTAGAGAGAAGCATCGGAAAAGATCATAAAGCCATATGGTTGGTATTTTGCCATTTTGCGAGTGTGTATTGTGGTCACCAAGAAATGCGATTCCATGCTTTCTGGATAACATCACCTATGCACCTGTGAAGACAGAGTTTTGTTTTTCCTTCTGTCGATCGCATGACAAAAGCAGGATATGAAACAATTAGGATGGTTTATCAGTTATTTGTCTATTTTGCTTATTTTCTTCCGTGTTTCTCACTTTTTCTTGGATAATTTCAGATTTGATCGGGACTGGAAAAAGATTGAAGCATTTGTTGGTTCAAAGACTGTTATCCAGGTAATTACTATGGAAGCCAAAGAAAAACAAAGAACATGTTACTAGCGGATGCTAGCTGATTGGGTGTGTGTATTTAAAAGCAGTGAAACTTGACCTTCTCGACAAGAAATTTGTTATCAATTTCACATTATTCTTGGATTTTGTATTCTATACTGGCTATTTGTCAAAACTGAATATCATACTTGAATTGTAGATGAGTAAATGGCGACATGATCTTTTATGGAAGACTGTCAATTGAAACCCATGATCTGAGTTTGAACCTTTCCATTAACTAGCAAATCATTTTAATTCTTGTTCATCAAATATTGTTGCCTAAATTTTGTTACATCATAATGAAATGCAATTTATTATGTCTTTTTCTTCAAAAAATAAGGGTTGATGATGGGATTAAGGACATAAACTTGTAATTTGTTACTTTTCTGCTTCTCTACTTAAGTAGAAAAGAAAGAACATAAAGTTATATAGATACTCATCTTGGATTATATAATGTGTATGGTGTTTATTTCGTCAATTTTCTTGTAGTGAATCTCTGACATTCATTCCATGTTCCTCTAACTATTCTTTCTTCACCGTTCTATGTAAAATTCTATTTGGCAGATAAGAAGTCATGCGCAGAAGTATTTTCTTAAAGTTCAGAAGAATGGAACAAGTGAACATGTTCCTCCTCCTCGGCCAAAGAGAAAAGCTACTCACCCATACCCTCAAAAGGCTCCTAAAATCAGTTAGTATAAGCCAATGTCAATCACATTTAATGTTCACTGGTTTTGTCTATTGATTTTTCTTTTTTAAATAACTTGTTTTCTTCTTTTTTTTTTTTTTTTTTTTTTTTTTTTTTTTTTTTTTTTTTTTTTTTTTTTTTTTTTTTTTTTTTTTTTTT
>Ga0209489_109355_pt1 | contig 12280 bp, 7 predicted proteins | sample SiratrowhiteBW_FD_187527 | JGI IMG/M metagenome (GOLD analysis project Ga0209489, IMG submission 187527) | Root nodule microbial communities of legume samples collected from California, USA - Siratro white BW (SPAdes) (version 2) | ecosystem: Host-associated > Plants > Roots > Nodule | place: USA... | reverse complement strand
TATTTAATGTCCATTTTTACTTATGTAAAGTTTTCCGTGACCTTAATTTAAAAAAAAAAAAAAAAACTACACTAAATAAGGCGTACAGATAAGCCAACATTAAATAAATCAACAAGTCTCTAAATAAATTAAATCAATAGATTAATATAATTATGCAATGAAAGTATAAAGAAAACATCAATTTGATATTGCATAGGCTAATAGGCTAAAGTGAGTTTTTAGCATTTGATAACCGTAATTCATTTCTTTCTCAAATTTTGATTCTAAAATTATTTATAAACGGTGACTATTGTTTTAAATAAATTTATATTTTACCATCTGTAACAATTGCATCATCAATCTCATACCTACATTTATATATATATATATATATATATATATATATATATATATATATATTCGCAATTATCTTTTCTATCAAACAAATTCTTCTTACCGCTTTACTCTTAATGGAAAAAACATAAATAAACTCTTTTATTCCTCTCTTCATCTTCTTAGGTGCATTTTCATTATTTTCTTTATCTTCTCAGATGTACCCTCTTCATCTTTTTCATCTCTCAAATTCATCATCTTTGTCCTCTTCATCTTTTCAGTTGCACCTTTTGCATCCCCTTTCATCTTCTCTTGCTTCATATTTGTGTTGGAGATTACTTTCACATATAAAAATTTAAAATATAATTTAAAATATAAAAATTGTATTCTAAAAGTTATATTATGTAATTAAAAATATAAATAATCAAAAATTTAATTTTTTGATTATAGAAAAAGTTTCTTGATTTCACATTTGCGAATTGAAAATTATAGAAAAGTATTTTTTGATATTTTTAGAAATACAGGGTGCAGGAAGAATCTGCTTTTATATATGTTTGTGTTTGGGCTCTATTTTTTCGTTGATGCCTAAATGATCAAAAAGCGTCGAATTCTTCCTCACCTCCATCCTCTCATCATTCACCTCTATAAAATTTTGAATTTCAAAACTATCCTTATTTCAAAATAAATATATATTTTCTCCGCATCACAATGTAGCATAATAAACTTGTGAATAATTCTGTTAAAAATTCATCATCTTTTGAAGATTAAGTATGTGATTAAACGGTAGAGAAGACTTTTCTACTAATAGGAGTATTGAACAAGGATGAGGAATGATGACAAGATAAGATTTTTAAGTTTTTCGTGTATTAGGTTATCCGAATGAAGTCATCCAGTTCAAAAAGTTTTTGAAAATATAAGTCAGACAAATGTTCGATTTACAAATTACAAATCGAATGAGAAATTAGGAGATAAAATCAGATTTGTAATTTGTAAACTGAATCTTACCCTGTTTACATTTTAAAAGATTTGTACATCGAATAACTAGTGGATGAACATCATCTAGTTTGTAATTTTATAAACTTGATATGGATAATTCAGTTTACAAAATTATAAACAGGATAATATCATCAAGTTTGCAAAATTTTTTTAAATATAAACAGACAAAATGACACCCGGACCGGTTTAAAAAAAAAAATAATGTAAACCGAATGCTCCACGTCCATTTGCAGGTTCAGTTTCACTACAAGAACCAGCTCATCTTTCCTTCCACTGCCTAGGTTAACCGTGGAAGCCGTCACCCAAGCCACCAAATTCAACATGTCTAAATACTACCATTGTGATCCACCCAGACAAGTTTGGTATCAACATGTCCTTAATCGATAGCTAATAATTTTGAGATTTGATTAATGTCTAGAAGGTCTGAAGCTAGCAGAGTGGGTGGTATAAGAAGCTCATTCAATAACAAAGGTAATGGAACACAGGATTTCAGCAACTCAACCCTCATCATCATCATCGTCAATGGAGGGTGGAGACGTAACCCAATATTGAACTTGCAGCAGGTAGGTTCGTATAAAAGATTGTTCCAGTGGCAAGATCCGAACTTGGAGCCTCGTCTACTGCGTGCATCCATAGTTGTGAGCAGTGTTATATGGATTGTTCATACATGTATAATAGGTCTAGGAAGGGCTACGAGGGTGGTACTATTTTTCTCATACTTGCTCAAACTCACTAAATAACGAAGCTTAAAACAGATATGAACATGGAGTGAAGGGGTGGAGAGAATGAAGGGTACTATTGCCTTTTATTATTTTAAATTAAGGGTATAATAAACTCTTCAAGTCTAATATGAAAGTGTAACACGAAATTATGAAGGTGAAGAAAGAATTCGTTTCAAAAAGTTCAAAGGCCCAAGCCCAAGATGAAGAACTAGGCCCAAGCAGCCCATAGCGAACTAAAGCCACACGGGACACAACACCCACTTACAGTTTCAAGCTTTGTAGCATTGTTTATATTTTGCGTATTACGAACTTTGAAAAAGATAAGTATACTATTCTTCGCACAATAAGTTTGTAATTTAACAGGATTTTCCAATGTACAGATACAGTGTAAATGATCTTATAAAAATGGTCAGAAAAATATTCTAATGTTTATTTAAAAAAATTAAATGTAGCACATTTTTTTTACTGTAGTGATTCTTTTGCACACATAAACTAAACTATTTTAACAATATGCTAAAAATTGGCTGGTATTTTTGAATAAAAAGATTAATTTTGATATTTTTTATTGAAAAGAATTTTATGGAAAAATAAATACAATTTTAAAAATAATTATTTAAAAAGTTAATATTTTTAAATTGTATAAATTAATAAAGTGGGCAATGGATTTTAATTAAATTTTAAGACAAGATATATTTTAAAATTTGATTTTTTAGGTCATTTTAAAATTTGATGTAAATAAGTTTTTTAAAAGTTCAACGTATTTAGAAAAATTTCAAAATAATTAATGATGAAATGACGGTAAGTATATTCCACTTAAATCCAAGAATAAAATAAATATTTTAAAATTTGATATAAGTAAGTTTTTTTAAAATTCACCTTTTTTATAAAAAAAAATATAGAAAGATTTAAATAATAATTTATGAAAAATGTGATAGAAATTTATTTTTTAAAACTTGAGCAATGTATCTAGACGCATTTAGTGAACATATTTTATTTATTAAAATTACTACAACCATAGAATGATCTGTCACGTGTCAGTTTCAGGGTTCACTATAAAAGGACCCGCCATAAAATTGGGGCGCGTTCACTACGTACCCAGCCTACGTCGATACGGCATCGTTTCAATGTGTTCTGTTGTGCAATTGTTACCCAACCCATTCCCGTTTTTCGTCTTTCTTCTCAATTTGTCTGAGAAATTCGCGAAGGAACCTCCTGCTGCATTCATCCATGGCTTCTGGTTCTGGTACACTTGGATTTTCTCTTCCCACACAATTAATTATTCTTATTTATCAATTTTTTTAATATCCATTGTTATGTATTTCGAAATTTTTGTCAATTGAGAATTAAGGATTGGGGATTCAGCTGAATAGTTAAGTTCATTTCGTTGAAGAGATTGTCTTGTTTTATGAGCGAGTGATCAAACTCGAGTGTTTGTTTGTATTTTCCTTCTACAGATTTTGCGCTGTCGGTTTCCTCTGAACTCGAGTCGGTTTTGAGGTTGAAGACCGTTGACTACTTTATTACGAGGAGGCCATGGCTTGGTATGTTCCACGCTGCTACAATGGTTACTCTGGTTCTTTTTTTGTCTTCTTCTTATTCCAAAATATCTATTTAGTTTTGAATCATTTGTTCTGTATAGCTGGGTGGTCTAATTCACTTCTTTTGTTGTTATGCATTTTGTTTCAGATCTTTATGGAGTTAATGTTAGACCTGTTGCCCCATTTGGGAGTGCAAGTAGGAGGCCTTACGCGGATCCTGCACTTATACATCGCTCCTTGCCTGATGAGCTGCTTTTTGAAGTATTTCACGTCACCAACTTATGGTTTTTTATCATTGATTTAATGGTGGTTCTTGATGGTGGAAGTACATTATGTGAAAGTAGCAATAGGAGTAGTTACTATCTGCTGTATGCTGCTGCTTCAGATCAGTTGTGTGTAGTCTAAGTGTTTGATGTGGGACAGTTTGGTCACGTTTACGAACTCAGTTTTGCTCTCTCTCTCTCTCTCTCACACACACACACACACAGACACACTCACTCGCCCAAATACCTCTTTGAAAACTAACTTGATAGTAGATTTTGCCTTGTCGATGGTCAGCTTTGAGCTCAGGAAGGAACTGTTCTTAAAATAAGAACCAGAATATCCGTGACCTAATTCTTTCACTTGTTTGAAACCTTTAGGAAAATTTTTTGTCCTTTTCTCCGAATTTTGAATGAATTATATGCACGGAAATTCATATCCTAAAAAGTCTATCTTTGTATACAAGAAAAGCTGAGAGATTTACTGGATATATTTTATAGGTCTTTGCTCGAATGACTCCATATGACTTGGGGAAGGCGTCTTGTGTATGTCGAAAATGGAAGTACACAATTCGTAATCCTGTATTTTGGCGCAACGCATGCTTGAAGGCTTGGCAGGTAAACTCAAAAGAAGGTTTTGAATATAGAACTCCTGCTGCTTAAAAATCACATTTCTGATTAGAGTCCCTTTTACGAAGCTGTCTGGGATTGTGGAAAACTACAAGATACTTCAATCAAAATATTGTGGCTCTTGGCGGAAAATGTGGCTGTTACGACCAAGGTTGCGGACTGACGGTAAGAACAGCTGTCTTTTATTGCAAAACTTTATTTTCTGCTACTCATATTGATTGACAATGGTGTTTGATGGTTAAATCTTTTTATTCTGATCTGAACATATGCTTGGGAATTCTCATTATTAGAAATGGACTGGGCCTAACTCATCCCTAAAGCTATTTTAAAAAAGAAGGATTGTCCTAGCCTTACTAGGAGTATTTTGGCCATATTTCTTTCTCTAATCAATGTTTTACCTATTAACTCTCCCTCCTTGCCTAATACTGGAGGTTTGGAGCATGAAGTTCACACGACTAGATTTTTCAAGTATCCCAACATTTAGACTTGATAGACTATGGTTTTATATTGGAAATGAACTGGAACCCCGAAAGCTAACTCAAGGTAGAGGATTGCTCTAACCATACGAGGACTATTCTGACATATTCCTAGCCAATGTGGGACGTCTTAGCAGTCACATTTATTAGCCTCCCACAACCAAAGGTCAAAAGAGAAGAAGAAAAATAAGAAAATGAACTTTAAATTCAAGCTATAACGAAATGCACACTATTTTCCTATTCCTTTTGTGTTGCACTTTTAGTTAGGTCCGTTGGTCTTACTATGCTTCCATGTCTCAGGTCTTTATGTGAGTAGAAATACCTATATTCGAGCCGGGGTTGCTGAGTGGAAAATCACTAATCCCGTACACGTGGTATGCATCGATATCTACTTGTATTGCTAGGCAATAGACATTTTTTGTTTGTGCTTTTTTTAATATTTGTTATTGTCATTATTAAGTAAGTAGCATTTTATTAACTGGGTTTTTGTCAACTATTTTTCAATATCTTATTTGGGGAATAAGATGCTTGTAGTAGACTATTACTTTGGAAGTATCAGAAGGTATTTGCTTTATTTTCTGTTTTCATTCTCAGTTCATACATTTTCATTAATAACTCAAGTTCTTTCACTAAAACTTGAAGACAAGAAAGAAAAGAAATACAAGATGACAATTTTGCCATTATAAATGAAAACTTATCAACTGAAAATAAAGACAGAAACCAAACCAAATAGCCCTTAGTGTTCCTCACTTAGAAATCTGGCATCATCAGTTTATAATGTCCAGTGTTTTAAGAGTTAGAAACACTTGTTACTTGAAACCGTAAGATTGTATGCGAATTTATAAATGCTAAACAATATGGGATCCTAGCATTTTCATGTGGTGAACCTTGTTCTGTAAGATTTTTAGCACAATATGCTTGAATGAAACTGTAAGTCTATAAACCTGCAAATCATACCTTTTGATGTCCTGTCCGGATAACTTAAAAATTAGATTGTTGGATCTGGTGCTTATTACTATGCTAAAAGTTATAGTCAATAGTCATGATATAACTCTTTCTACTAAAAAACATGACAGTCCAAGCGTCACAATTCTATTGGTGATTGACATATCTGATAATTCCCATTAATGAAATCTTATTGTAGTAACTTAAAACTTTTCAGTCAGATCCTGAGAGTGTGAAAAACCTGAGTGTAGGGGTGCACCTTTGGTATTATTTCTAGTCTCCTTGGTACTGTGACCATTTAGCGCTATAGTTTTTGAATAGGATATTTCTCCTTATAAACCGTTATAATTGTTGAAGACTGGTGAGTGTATTGTGTTCTCCTTGGTATGATGGAATGCTTTTGAAGTTTGTATTGCCTTTCTAGTTTCATTCTCAGTTTTAATGAAAAATTTGATTACCTCCCCCAGTAGGTGTGTTCTATGCATTTATTTTATGCACTGGTGGTTGCTTGGTCTGGATATACAGGATACTCCTTGATGCCTCTTTTTCTCTTGTAAAATTTAAAAAATAATTGTTTTTTTGGGAACAAAGCAGTGCATATAGGATGATTCCCTGAACCTTTTAAAAGTGTATAAGAATGTGGGTTCTATTTATATTGGTCCTCAAGTTTCAGTGTACGAAAGACATTGCAACAGCAAGTTGTGCATAAATCTTGTTTAGTTTTTCATTTATTTACCTCTTTCTTTTTGTATGTAAATTTTTTCCATATTCTGCAGGTCTGCTATTTCCGGTACATGAGATTTTTTCCATCTGGGCGATTCCTTTACAAGGTTATAATTCAGTAATGTCTGAATCCATTTAATCTGTATACTTTCTTCTATCTGATTGTGTAAGAAGCTATTTTTGTTTTATGTAGAATTCATCTCAGAAGATCAAGGATGTGGTGAAGTGTATGAATTTTCGATCATCTAAAGCAGACTGTGTTTTTGGTGGTCACTACACATTGTCAGATGACAAGGTTATGTTCTTATGTTTGTCAAATTATATAGTTGATTTTTTTCCTGATACTTCTGCCTGTCCTTTTAATCTTCATTATTTAAAGATCTGAGTTGACATTCTCTTCTTGGAAATTACTGCATAAATTAGTATTTATATTTCTTTTAATGGATTTTGAGACATTGGCAATTGACATTATTACGGCAGGTTGAAGCTGCAGTCTTATATCCAGGCATGCGACCTACTGTTTTGAGGATACGCTTAAGGTATTTGATGAGTTTGCCTGATTAGGATACATGTCTAGTTGAACAGTAAAGCTAAATCAAGAACGAGAAATTAAATCTTTCCCGTTCCCTATATATGTTTAGATTGGGATTTGATGGGCCATTTATACTTTTGTTATTTTAGAAAATAGATAAAATATTCGTCAAAATTATCTTCAACTGGTGGAGGATGAGGTGTTGAATTTAGAGAAATTAAAGGTTGTTTTTATTTGGAGTTCACTGATCTAATGGATGCCTCAAAACAATTCCCTCCCTTCCCCCATGCCAGATAAAAAATAAAGCTAGAAAGTAGTATATCCTTTTCAACATGGATCATAGAATAAGGAGGCATCGTTGTTTATGCTTGTGAAGGGAGCCAAAATAGGGATGGAATAATTTGTTGTCATTGGAGAAGAATGACCTGAGCAAGGATATTTTGTATGGGTTCTAGTAAGCCCAACACCCCAACTATTCAATTTATCGCCTGTGTCTTAAGTAAATTTAACCGGGTTCACTGACATATTAGGTGCTAATCATGTGTCACTGTTACTGACTTTTGATCAACATAATTGACAGTAAAATGGGATACTAGAAAAGAGGCAATAGAGAACACCTAGTCAGACGAAATTAATTAAAATGTTGGCTGATAATCCAAAATTCAACGTTGTTTTAGCAAGGAAGTTAGATTCCCCTTCACAATGGAATTAGAATCTAGTCTAAGTCCATTGTTGAGCCACCTTAATGTATTTGTCGCACTCCAAGCTGGTAAAGCCCTAGTAGTGTTGGTAGACCACCTTAATTAGCCCGTCTTAGTTGCGGCTTTTCTAGGGTTGTGTTAATTGTGGGCTCGAGAGTTGTGGTTCAATTTCACATCAACCAAAAATATGATTTAAATAGAGCTTATAAAACTTGGATAGTTCTCGTTGCATCAAGAGTGGTGGTTCAATTTCATATTAACTAGAGATATGATTTAAACACAGTTTATAAAACTTGGATAGTTCTTATTTTAGAATTCGATGTTATGGAGTTGAGTTAAATTCTACGCTCAATTTTTAGGATCTTATCTCACTAGGTGAGGATGGCTACATGGATCAGATAGAACAAAAAAGGAATGTGTTTTATCACAACAAATAAAATAGAAGAGATAATGTAACATAAAGCGAGTGGCGGATCTACTTACTCCTATAGTGATACCACAGTTTTTAATGGAAGACGAATTTCATTAGTCTCCCAGGAGATAAATGTTCCAATTAAGTACATTATGTTTGCAAAGTTCCATACAATGTAAAAGCTACCTTCTATTTCATCTTGCGAATATATTTTAGCATATAATATATTTTTAAAATAAAAGTCAATTTTAACCATGAAATTACCTTACCGGTGAAGATTTCTCTAAAATTTGGTATGATCAGTCGTCAAAATAATATCACGATTTAGTAATTAGACTTGTTAAATTTTGGAGAAAATTTTATAAAATGGTATAAGTGCCTTCATACTTCTACAATAGGCGAGTTCTTTCCAATGTAAGATAATTAATCCTCGCCCTATTTAAACCGTATGAGAATTAGAATAAAATCATCAATCCAAAATATAATTATAATTGGTCTTTGTGTTACATGACTTTGAAATGTCTTCTAGGCTCTTGAAAGTTGTTGAAGATCATTGGTTTTAACAGTTCAATACTGAAAATTAAAATATAGAAACAGAAAAGAAGTTTTGTATCATGTAAAATTAGCTTGGATTTTGATAAAGAGAAGATAAATTAAGCTAATTTCTTTATTTTTATTCTTTTGAAATTAATATTTACTGACAGTATGAAATTAATATAATTTCTGTTGACCTGCGTGTGGTATAGGATAAGGGGAACTACAACAGGGGCTAACAATCGGATGGATTTGATGTCACTTGTCACTAGTGGTGTAAACAGTAGTGAGGCAAGTGTACCTGAGGAGGACATTCTTGGAGTTGTTGAAGGATGGCAGGATGATGAAACACACAACCCAGATGTACCAGCTGTCTCACATAAGAGGGGCATGAGTCCCTTTGTCTTTGTTCCATTTGAAGAGGTACAATTTTGTCTCACATTATCCTTTTTAATTATAAGCCTTCAGCTACTTAATTCAGTAATAAACATTTTAATGATCCCCTGGATTCAATGACAATTACACCTTGGTTTTTGTTATGTCTAATATTGTCTCAAACGTTGTGAAGTAATAAAATCCCCTAAATTCTAGGTTAGATTATGCTATATTTTTAATAAAGCGATAAAGTTCAAAGTTCATTCATTTTGTATTTTAGTCAATTGAGTACGAATTTTCTATAATGGAAGGTTCATAGCTTAAGTTGTTGAAAAAGATCAAAATGTGGTCAGGTGCATCCATTAGCTACTAGCTTATATGTAGGTGGCATTGGATGACATGAATATTACTCATGCTTGTTTCTCATATTTTTCAAATTACTTCTTTTCTCTAATGTTTATCGAGGAGCATGTTAACACTTTAACATAGGTAATAATACAAGAAAAGCCAACAATTAATTATCAGAAGAGATTATTTGGCTTATTGTTTCACATTACTGCTCTAATCACACCTCTTTATGAAATCTGAGTACTCCTTAATTTTCCCCCATTTATACAGGTGGAGACATCTGTTTTGAATCTTCCGGTGGAGAAAATGGATTATTTTGTGCCTGGTTGAATTTTTCGGACGCCTCGGGATAGAATTGGCGCATTTGTAAATAATAACACAACTTGAAGTCACTAAATTTGTATATTTGTATCTATGTGTACCAGTGTCGTGATGAGATGGATTTGGTTCGTTTTGCAGAATTATTCCTTTATTTATGCACCTGCATAACGGGAATAATTTAGGAAATCACGAATTCGATTGTTGAAGATATGATATAAAACTATAAAAAGAATTGTGTTTGACGTGTTCGCGAACTTTTCACTGTACATTTTATCCAAATTTACTTGTATAACTTCCACGTGATCCTAACTTAGAGTGTTAAATGTTTTTTTTATTTTTCTTTTAATGAGTGTCTGGAACTTTCTCGTGTTAGCGAGTTCGAAGAAGCGGATGGTAGGATTGTTTTATTCTTCGAGAGGTGGATAATATTAAATTGATTAAACTGTCGTGTCAAGTTCTTGTTATATGATAATATTTTTAAGGTACCATATTTTTGAGGTATGGATTTTTTGACTTAATAAAACAATCAACTGAGAATACTAACATTTGAGTTTTTTTGCATTTAATTTCTAAAGAAGTTTTAATTTAATTAAAACTTCATATTATGTTTAGTTGTTAGATATATTTAGTTTTCGAAAAATCAAGTTGAGTTGACTTTTTATCTTTCCTTCTTTTATTTTAAAAATACTGGTTCTTTTATTTTAAAAATAATGGAAGGGAGGATTTTATTGAGGAAAATAACTTTTTTTTAGAAAATATATTTATTTTAAAAAATAAGTGTCTAGAATATAATAATTAAGATAAGTAAAAAGATAAATAAATATTTATAAATACATATATTTTAGGAAAATTTAAATTGGAAAAATATGTAGATAAAAATAATTTATGAAAACAAGAAAGATTTGTAAGAAAAAAATTGAGTTGTAAAAAATTAATTACTTTTAAAAATAAGTCTATTTAATATATTAATTTAAAGAAACAAATATTTGAAGAAATAACTATTTACAAGTAGACGTATTTTAAGAAAATTTAAACTAAAAATATAAACAAGAAAAAATTATGAAGAAGAGGAAAGAAAAATTGTAAATATAATTTAAATTAAATATTATAAATAAAATACTAATAAATTGGAAAAGGTATTTTAAATAATTATGTAAGGAAAAAAATTATAAAAATAAATATTTGAAGGGCGAATCGCAGTGGGGTGGAATGGCGACGTGAAATTGGGAACCTGAGCGGGAGTGGCACGAGCGGCAGAGGCACGAGCGGCAGAGGAGGAGATTATCTCGCGGAGGTGGAGGTCAACTTCGAAATGACTCGCGACAGACGATAGACGGAGAGTAGTGACGATGAGGGGGGTTTGGCGACTTCGACAGCGATGACTGCATTGACGGTGGAGGGATGTGACAACGAGCGACGCTCGTCTCTTTTTCTTTTCTTTTTTGTTTAGGTTCCGATTAAGTTCTTTGATGCAGGGTTGGTGCGGTTGCCAGGTACTGGGATTTGGTTATGTTGAATTGAGGAAGAAGATAACAGGAGCATTCAATATCGTGCCTAGGCCATTGCTTCTGTATAATCATAATTGTACTGTCAACACCCAAAATACTCAGGTCAGTTATAGTCATACCCAAAAGACCCGGTGTCAGACGAAACGAACCTCCTCTCCAAATATCGGATTCACCTACAACTGCTTAGTAACTGCTCGGTCAGTTATTCCAGTATATGAGCTTAGTCTTCTAGTCCACGATGAGAAAATATGTATCTTAATTCAGGAAGTAATCTTAACTTAATGACATTATTCACTTCTCGTTTATCCTATCTTTTCCTAAGACATCACTGGTGACTTGAGCGTCGAAGTGTCTTCTGTAACTGGACTTCCATCCGATTCTTGGAGCACATTATAACTCAGATTGCTTGGTAAGAATATTTGGCGGTCACTGTAGGATTGATTAATATTTTCCCTGACACAAGTCTTAACAATAATTAGTTTCTCTGTTATATTTTCTGTTTTGCTGAGCTGTATATTTTTCATTCTGTTACATGCTGAACTTTTCATTCTGTTTCATGCTATTGACACTGTATATATACGTCAATTGCTGTAATAATAAAGTAAGCCTCTGTTGATCATTTTTATGTGATTTTGTACCTTTTTCTCCCGATTGCTTATCCTTGTTATGGTATCAGAGCTCTTCTTTTGAAGAGCTCTGTTGCGCTTTCCTCTCTCTGTCATCATGAATAGTGAAGATCAAATACCTGGCGTTCATAGCCATCTGTATCTTCATCCGAGTGAGAATCCTGCTATTCCTCTTGTATCTCCTTTACTTGATGCGAATAATTACCATTCTTGGAGTCGTTCAATGTTAACTGCTCTTAGTGCTAAGAACAAAGTAGAATTTGTTGATGGAACTGCACCAGAACTTTCTCCTTCTGATTCTTTGTTCAATTCTTGGCGACG
>Ga0209489_109354_pt1 | contig 12284 bp, 2 predicted proteins | sample SiratrowhiteBW_FD_187527 | JGI IMG/M metagenome (GOLD analysis project Ga0209489, IMG submission 187527) | Root nodule microbial communities of legume samples collected from California, USA - Siratro white BW (SPAdes) (version 2) | ecosystem: Host-associated > Plants > Roots > Nodule | place: USA... | reverse complement strand
TATATATATATATATATATATATAATAAAGAATTCGTTGTGTTATTCTAGTTTTTTTTTTAAATTGCTGTTATTCTAGTAATTTATGCTAGAAGATAGGTTTTACAGCCAACCATTATCTAAACATGTAATTCAAAATAGTATATAAATCTTCGAAAAATTTATTTTAAAAAATGCGGAAATTATTTCTTTAGAAATACTCTCAAAAACTCTTCAAAATATAACCACACCATAGTTTCAATACACACCCATTTATCACTAAAACTTTAAATTGAGCATATTTACATATTATTTTAGCCTCTGAGAAAATAAGGTACACCAATATACACAAGTTGATACAATTTGTACCCAACGAGTATTCCACAACTTCATCGCTGGATAAAAAAAAAGTTGAATTCAAATATGACACCGACAAGTTGAAAAAAAAAAAAAAGGTTTAGTTCCGACATGTTGAACCAGGATGTAGGAGGGTTGAATTTATGACTTGTTTGGTGGTAAGAAGAACTTTTCCTTTGAAATAAAAACGAGATGAACTGATTCTTAATAAGAAAAAATGAACTTTTCAAACACGACTATTTGCGTTGAAAATCGTAACTGTACCAAAGTTTTCCTCACAAAAAAAAAAAGAAAACAAAAACCGATGTGGGTTTGGGTTCTTTTGCCTGTTGTGTGTGTCTTTCAGTTGAAGAAGATTTGATGTGTGTTTTCTGTATTAGTGGTGTGGTTGGTGGGAGTTTGGTGTTATGGAGACGTAGTGTGAGTTTGGATTTTTGTTAGCATATTGGTTATGGTTTCTAATCGCACTTTATTTTGCTTCAAAAATGTTTTTTTTCGATTTCTTTGTTTTGCTAATGTTTGATGTTTTTTTTTTTTTTTTTTATGAATAGTGTAAAACTTTGATTTTGATGGAGAATATTGTTTACGAAAGTCAAATAGGACGAAGACATTGTTAAAATATTCATGGATACACCTTGAATTAGTTTTGTTGTATAATAATTTGTCTAAAAATCTAAATTGAGAAATCAAATAATACTTTGAAATTAGTTTAAGCCTTTAGTGTTTCAAAGATGGTGAAAAAAAGTATAGCTAGATTCAAATTTTACCAATAATATTATTGTATTTATTTAACCTGGATGAAAATGAAAACTTATAATGGTATTGATTAGAAAAGTTGTGAAAATCTTGATTTAAAGAAGTTAGTGATTATATTTAAACCATAAATATGTGTATTATTTCAAAAGGCAACCATTTGGAATAGAACATGCTCTAATTGGACAACTTAAGTAGGGTTTCATATGTATATAAAGGAGCATAAAAGTTAGATGCAACTGATCAATCTGATTTTACTATTCAGTTCACAGTAGTTGTATCTTTAAATATATCCAAAGATCACCTAATGTGTGGAGTATTACACTGGTAAAGCTGAAAATCACTAGTTACCAAGATTTGTGTATGTGGGTTACCTGAGTAAGTTTTTGTACACTTGTCATATTTTTAAAGTCTTACTCATAAGGTTTAGGAGGATGATGGAGTGGTGACCAGATTCCTTTTATACACATTATGATTTATTCTGTTGAAGAAAATTAACCAAATAAGTTAGTAGTTTTTTTAAAGAGAGAGTTTTGTTTGTTGAATCCAACAATCATATTTCAATATTGTAGTAAAGATAGAAGTTTATGAAAATAATTATAAATTCCAAAAAATAACTAAGTAATAATATAATATCTTTATATTATATTATATATATATCACATTACAAAAATTACCTTCTTTTATTTATTTATATTCGTTTCATCTTCTCCCTCTCCTTTTTAGCATGTTAAAGTTAAATATAATGTATAATTAGACTTAAGATTCTCACAAAGTCTCTCAAACAGGTAATAATACAATAATTTGAAAACTTGATCATAGAAGAATTTAGAAAGAGACTATAATACTTCCATTATTTGTTAGTGACTATATATAAGTCTTATAAAAGATATCCTTTGTAAGATATTAAGAAAATCTTCAATTAATATTATTTATATTTTGATGAGAATGAATAAAACTATTGTACATCATTTTACTAAATGAATTCCATAATAAGATAACACAATATATTTATTTAGTTCTTGTTAATAAATTATCTTCTAATTAATAAATTATCTTCACTTTTCTCAATAAAGGAGATATACCTTTCTTCATGCTTTTCTCAGCAAATTATTAATTGTCAATTTTTCTTTCTTAGTAATTATAAAAGAGAGGTAATTAAATGAAAATCCTCTATTTAACCTTTGCAATTAAAATAAATATGATGTAGAAATATGCTGATTAATCTTGATACTTTAATGTTTTGATATAAGGTAAAGCTAAATTAAAGGAAAGTTGTATGAATCCATACACGCGCAAATTTCCTAAGATAGTTTATAGACAGAGAAGTCTAAGAGCTAAATTACAATTTCACACAAATAAAGGAAAAAAAGACGTGATATTTGGAGAAAAAAACTCACTCTGTGGAACATGAAACAACTATGAAACATAATATTATGGAGGTAGATTTTTAGATATTATGACTTTAGAAGATTCACCGAAAAAATTTATAAAATTTTACTTCCTTACTCTGGAACAAAAAGAATACTTTTAAAAGTTGGAAGGATCTATCATTCAAACAACAAAATAAAGTTAAAAGTGAGAGAAAATATCTTTAAAGGTTGAAAAACAATTATTAAAAATATTTGTCTAACTATTTATATTTTTCCATTTATTTTTTGTTGTAGTTCATTTGTCTTGTTATTGAAAAGTTATAACTTTATTGTAGATTCTAATTATTGATTGAAAAATAATCTGTTTTATCTGGGTACTGTAAGACTTATGTTTATATATTCTTAATTTATTTTTAAAAAGTTAAAATACTATTAATTAAAAAGTGAATGACCTTTTATATCTGTGGAACAAATCTCAAAATTGTGATGTTTATAATTCTTAACTTGATATTTTTTGAAAAGTGAAAAGTAACATTAAAAACGTAAATCAAACATTTTATCAATGCTTATAGAAACAATCGAATTTCAATGTTCCATTTCACCTTACATCGACTTTTTTTTCAATAGTTATTTATGACAAAAAGTTATATATCATCGTGCTATTGAAATTTTAATCTATCTTAGAATACTAAAATTTAAATTACGAAAAAATATTGAGTTCATGCTCATAAACACACCTTGATAATAAAAAAGTGCAGATTCAATAATATTGTTTTTCTAATGTCAATGAATCATAAATTATTGTTAGCAAACTCTTGCAAGATGCTATGATCAAGATCAAAATCCAGCTAAACATCACAATGCATTCCCCCCACAATAAATATCACGTCGAGGAGACCTAAAATCTGCAGATCCAATCCAACTACTTTTTTTTTAGCGTACCAACCTCCACATAACTCATGTCTGTCATGTAACATTTCCCAAGTTCACTACTATAACGATGATGGACCACACATGAAATATCACTATTTTTGCATGGCTTCAACATTTCTTTTCATCACTGTTTAAACACTTTTCACAAACAAGGAAACATTGCTGCTTAGGCAGATGCTGGCGTCAAATTCACTGCATAATTGATGACCTCACTCACCTTCGTCACACACACACACATATATATATTTAAAGTTTCTGGAGTTAGGTACACCTCTTTACTATTTAACATGTGCATTGCCGATGTCTTGCAGAATATTAAAACTATTTCTTGATTGACGTAGAAAACAAACATTGAAATGGGTGTGCAAACTTTCTTTAAATAGAGTAATTTGGTACTCAGATTTAAGAAAAAAAAAATTACTTTACACAAACTTTATTGGTAAAGTGTGACTCTAGCTAATTGATGTGTATAAGGTAGTTCAACTTACTTGTTTTAGAGGTCTTTTAACTAAAATTGAACTTTTATGAATGTTGGATAAGTATGGTTCTAAGGGATCTGAAATGTTTGAATTTAGTGTCTTGTTTCTTCAGTTCCGTTATCAGTCCAAGTAAAAGTTATTATATTATATATTATATTCATTGTAATGAGTATTTCTCTTATATAGAAGAAATTCACATTTAAGGAAAAGATTGGTAAAAATTTAAAGTGTAAATTTCAGTTTATATGGAATAAAAATAAATAAATTGAATAACACACTGGTTTTAAAGTTTTATATTAAAGAGGATATTTTGTTCATTTAAGAATTACTGTGCAAAGTTATACCACATTGAAAAAAATATCTAATCTCTTATATAATGTACTTTTAGTAAGAAAAAAATCATAATAATTTAAATTGTTTGAAAGTGAATTAGTCATAAATCTGATTTGAAACTATATGGTTAACATGCTTTTTTTTTCATTTTAACTTATATCATTAGTACAGATACTTATCAAATATATTTTTTCTCAATTTTTTTCACCTCTTCTTTAACACATGTACATGTATATTACACAGATAGTTAATAGTTAATATTTTTGTTCTCATTCCAGTGGACAATGGTTGTTTGACTTCGTCCATGAATTGCATTGTGGTCCTCATGGCTTTTTTCTATGTGACTGTCACATGAGAATCAGACATTGGGTAAAGTGACAAAAAAAGGAAATATATCTCTTACCACTTCCATTCATAAATACATCTATTTTATAATTGATTTTTCTAATATAATTTTATATTATAATAAAATAATAATATATACTCAAACAATATTCTTAAATATTCACGGATACTCTCTCATGCTTTTTTTTTTTTTTTTAAAATACAAATTCATTAAAGGATAAAAATATCCTTAACCAGGTAAGTTAGTATTTACACATAGGAGTTATTTTCTATATGATTATTAATTTTTCTTTTTGTTTTTTTTATTTGGTCTTCTCTATATTGTTTTGTCATTTCCATCCAATTAAATAAATTTTTTTTCAAAAGAGAAAATATATATGTATATGGATTTTTTAGGTTGTTTGATAGATAATGAAAATAAATAAAGTAAATAAAAAATATTATAAAGTGAGATTTTTTAGGTTGTTTGATAGAAAAAATAAATAAAAAATATACGATCTTGATATAGACATTTTCAAATATCATATTTTTTTTTAAATTTCCTTTTGTACCCTCTCCAATTTGATAAAAAATGTTTTTTTTATGGCTTCCACTTCCACCACACAAATATTTTTTTTTCTTTTCTGTACTTTAGCACAAACTAAATGTGTGAAAAAAAAAAAAGAAAGATGTTTTCTCTCATTTAGAATCATTAATCTCTTTTCTGACCTATTTCAAACAAAGACATAGAGTACTTATACGAACCAGAGTAATTTGATAAATTTTTAAATATTTTTACGATAAATTTATAGTAAAGAGGCAAATATATTTAAAATTATAATATTGAATATAGATGTCCACAAATAAGTAGCACGCAAAGAATATATACTCGGGCTATTCCTCAAAGCGTTGATAATCACTTCATCATGGTTAAGTATTAAAAACACATAACTAAAGTAAACTTTATTAAAACTGAATTAAATTTTAAAAATAATTTAATAAAATTGAAAATAAAATAAACCACATTATAGTTTCACTAACCAAATTGAATTATTTTGAATCGTTTGAATAATATAACATACTATTTTGGAACATATTTTTCAATTTTATAAATTATAGTGAAGTGATTCTATTTGGGAGTAATTTATTTTTTTAAAAATTAAAATTAAAATTCAGTTCAATTATTTTTTGAACTAATTTAAAATTTTCATCTAATTAAATTGATATCAGTATCGATTTAATTTAGTTTAAACTTATATAAGCAAGTAAATGATAAATTTTCAGCCATAATTAGTTAACTTATTTTAATTCAGAAAAATAAATTAAAAAATAGAAAAAAAAAATACATTCTCTACTGCATTATTATACACATGAATGGATTAAGCATTAATATCATTCTTTCAAAAAATTAAGGTTATAAGTCATACAACCATAATTAAATCACAACAATTAAATGTTCGTTAACAACAATGTAACATCATTTAAAAATTTATATACATGTATGTTAATCCTAAAGCTCTTTTTTACCATAATAATAAAAATTATAATTTCTCTTTATATGCGAGTTTGATCATACAAACAATATTAAGTGAATAGCACATTATTTAATGATGTGTGAGGCCCACAACTTCATATGTAAAAAACCCATCTCCTTTGACAATGTGTGATCTCAGTCAGCAATGTGAAAAGTATATGGCTTTTATAATTCTTCAATACTATATGACTTTTTATTTTATAGAATGTGATATGTTAATTGCTATAAGAAAATTGTTCAATCATTGATAAATATGACATTACAAAATAATATAACTTAATTGCTCTTTTATGTAGAATTCACATGGGAAAATGCCTGCATAAGTGGGATATGTATAGAATAATAAGATCTGCATTATATAAAATAGTAGATACCCTATTAATAATGATTAAGTTTCTTTATCTTCTATACTAAAAAAAAAAAATCACAAAAAATATGACGTCACAAGAGTGTTTGGCGATGTAGTCATGCATACTACGTAGGCATGAAGCAAGTTTGATTAGCCCAATGCACATTATAAATTCAGGTGCCAACCCTATCAATTGTCATATCCTAGGCAATAGAGCCACATCAAACATACGTAGCAATGGCCTCCACCACCACCAAAGCCACAAAGCCACTCTTAACCGACCTAGCCTCCACCATCGATCGTGTTCCCTCCAACTTCATCAGACCCCTTGCTGACCGTCCAAACCTTCACCAACTTCACTCTTCCTCACCTTCCATTCCCATCATCGACCTTCACGACTTTCACGGTCCCAATCGTTCCAAAATCATCCAAAACCTTGCACATGCTTGCCAACACTATGGCTTCTTTCAAGTATACACCAAACTACATCTTATGTATACTATAAAATTATTTCTTATGCAATTTAATCATACTAATAGCTGATCTTTGACTTGCTTTGAAGATTGTGAATCATGGAATTCCTGAGGAGGTGGTGAGCAAGATGGTGAATGTGTCGAAGGAGTTCTTTCAGTTGCCGGAGAGTGAGAGGCTGAAGAATTACTCCGATGACCCTTCCAAGACCACAAGGCTTTCCACCAGTTTCAATGTCAAGACTGAGAAAGTTTCCAACTGGAGAGACTTCTTGAGACTTCACTGCCACCCTCTTGAGGATTACATTCAGGAATGGCCTGCCAACCCTCCATCTTTCAGGTTAACAAAGTATTTTTGACAGAAAGAAATTAAACACATACAAAAGTTTAGAACAACTCACCACTGATTCAGACTCTTAAACGACAACCTAAGATATAATAATATATTGTTGTCGCTGAGTTTTATACATGTCACGTGATGGATTTATTTTTTAATATTCTTGACTTGACTAATAAAAGACAACATAGAAACAGTAGATTAATCTTGGTGTATGGTGCTTCATTAAGATTTTGTTGTGTGAGCTGTTATCCCACTTGCAGAGGTTACTCATGATTAGGTGAAAAGAAAAGTACTAAAAAGTTGTGATTTTAATAAAGATGATGTTTTTTCAGGGAAGATGTTGCGGAGTACTGTAGAAGAATGAGGGGTTTATCAGTGAAGTTGCTTGAGGGAATATCAGAGAGTTTGGGGTTGGAGAGAGATTACATAGAGAAAGCACTGGGGAAACATGGGCAGCACATGGCTATGAACTACTACCCTCCATGTCCTGAACCAGAGTTAACATATGGTTTGCCACCTCATGCTGATCCAAACGCCATCACTATTCTTCTCCAGAATGAGGTGCCAGGCTTGCAAGTCCTCTATGACGGCAAATGGATATCCGTCAAACCAGTTCCCAACACCTTCATAGTCAATATTGGTGACCAAATTCAGGTACTCATTCATCACAGAATTTGTAATTCTTCTGCATAAAATAGTAAACAATGAGATTCACATTCACTGTGCAACGTACGTACTTTATATGTTTTTGTAAATGCTTATGTTATACGTTCTTGCTGGTGTTTGGAAAAGGTGATAAGCAACGACAGGTACAAGAGTGTGTTGCATAGAGCATTGGTGAACTGTGAGAAGGAAAGAATGTCCATTCCCACGTTCTACTGTCCTTCACCTGATGCAACCATAAAACCAGCACCTCAACTCGTGGACAATGAACATCCTGCGCAGTACAAAAGCTTCACATACAGAGAATACTATGACAAGTTCTGGAACAGAGGACTTTCGAAGGAAACCTGCGTCGACATGTTCAAGGCTTGAAATTAAGGATTAGCTCACTCATCATGCTCACCAAATTTGAATTAGAAACCGTTCAGCTTTTAATTTAGGTGAAACTTTTGAAGATTTTTGAATTTTTAGGTAGACTTTTTATATACAAATATAAAAAAAGTCGCCGTATGATGTGCGCGTATTGATTATTAGAGCACATGATAATTTTTAGTTTGATTTTTGTTGAAAAAAATAAATAAAAGAGCACTTTTTTCTGATTTATGTCTTTGTTTTACTATATTTTAGAAATATAATATTTTTAAATGATACGTAAGAGATAATGTGTTGGCGCATGATGTCGGTGACGTGACCTAAGGATCCCAGAGGAATGGACAGGTATCTAAATATTGGTCATATCTGTTAAAAAGTGATGTGTGGGTTGTTTTGTATTTGAAGATTCCATGGAAGTTTATGAATACTTTAAAAAAAATAAAATTATAATTTAATAAAATCGATAAAACTATTTTGAAGGTGAAGAAGGACTTGTTGTCCAAGAAGCCACCACTAAAGGTGGTGATGGAGGCTTTATAGAATCACCAACGCTGAGTCTTCCAAAGCTAGTAATAAATGTGGATTCAGTATGTCCAAGGTACACCCTTGTGACCAAGTGGGTTGAATGGTTTTCCATAAGAATTCAGAGCTAGTTTTGTTCGTCTTCCTATATAACAATTTATTTATGGTTTTTAGGTTCGTTTCCATAAAAAATATATAAATATTATTTATAATAATAATAATAATAACAATTTTGTTTTAATATTCTATCTTTAATAATAAAATTTAAATACAATAAATAAATAAATATAAAATTAACATTTACCTCAAATAAAATATAGAAACAAATCATTAAGTTACTTAAAAGAACTATAGTAATTAACATTGATTTAAAAAATGGTCCTTTTCTATTTCAATTCAATTGAATGTAATATTGGTAGAAGTTCTTACAAGAAATTGGTTAACTAGCAATAATGTATTGGATCTCTAATCTTGGTTCCTTCTTCATTTACTAAGATTGTCCCAAACTAATATGATCGTCTCTGTTAGTCTTTAATCCTCCAAATATTCAGGTCCTGACTAGTATGATTGTTCCTACTAGTCTTTAATCTTTCAAGTCTTTAATCTTTCAAATATTCACATTGACGCTTAAATAAGTAAGAGTTCGAATAATGTAAGATAAAATTGGTTAGAGTAAGAGTAGCTTATCTCTTGGAATCATCTTTCCTTTTATAGTACTGGAATAGGCCATTGAGTGATTAGGCTGGAGGCCTATATTAACTATGAAGTCTTTCTGTTAATAATAATCATGTGGATGTCAGTGTCTGGTGATCATAATGGAATAATCAATACTTATCTTGTAAAGTTGTGCCGAGATCTTTTCCATCGGCCTACCTAAACTGATATATTCTCACTCAGTTTACTGATTCAAATTATAAAATATACATTAATTTAGATGGTCGGCCCTTCCTATAATTAGAATTTTCATTTTTGACGTTTTCATAATTATAATATTTCATTATCATTTGCATATATGATAGAATTCATAGTTATAATATTTTATCATCATTTATATAAATATATATATATATATATGATAGAGTAATGACCATTATTGAATTTAAAATAAAAAATAATATAATAAAATATAGGACTAATTAAATAATTTAATTATTCTTAAAAAAAAATCATCCTTCAAACTGGAAGTACAAATGATTGTTTTTATATTTTTAACCAAAAAGTATTCATATATTTGTTAGAATGTGAGAAGCAATGTTAAATGCAGATAGAATTAAAGCAAGACTAGAAAATAGTCTATTGATCGATATTCTTCCACAATTTTGACACATTTGTTTATTTTAAAAAATTAAAATCTAAAGTTGATTCATCTAAATAAGTATTTAATTTTGTCCTACCAATTTTATTAGCTACTTGAAGTTTAAGCATTACGATGTAATAAGTCAGTAACATACATCTATCTCTACAAATAGAATAAAGTAGGTAAAATCAAAATTGTGGTTAGAGTAGTAAAGAGTTTATAAATTATAGATTGTAAGATCGTAATATTTAAATTTTATTTTCTATATAGATAGTTTTGTTATGATAATTTTGAATGTATCACTACAATTTATACATTAAGAAAAAGTGTCTTTATTAAAATTCATTCATTCATCCAATATTTGTTTTAAATAAATGTAATTCATATATGGAAAAGTAAAACGGTATTGTAAGATTAAAAATAAAAAGTAAATTTTAATTGGTTGGTATTGAGAAAAAAACACAAGTAACAAACTAAAATTTGAATTGTCTTAATTTTTAATTAAAGTTAGATATTATTTGAACTAAATTATTTATTTAGAAAAATGAAGAGTTCGTATAACTGACAATATAAAAAATAATAATTATTCATACATTTTTACTATTTTATTTAACAATTCCATAATTATAATTATATTGTACTATAATTATATGTAAGAATTAAATTACAAATTATATATATATATATATATATATATATATATATATATATATATATATAAACATATCGTTGTCTGAATCTTATCTTAATCTCTGTGTCGTGCAATTATGCGACTTGATTGATTCGTTGGAAAAGCCACAAACCAAATATGACTGGAAAAGCCACAGGGCTAAGATGATTCTCTAGGAAAGCTGTGTGGGCCAATATGACATCTTCGGAAATCGAAGGGGCAATATGATATCTCTAGGAAAGTTGGAGGGCCATGCTAATGTCTCCAGAGTTTAGAGTTTTTCTTCTTCCTTCTGGTATATATTCTTTTTAATTTTCTGAATAGATAATTTTTTTTTAATTTTTATTATAAGTAAATCGTATTTTCATTACGGAAAAGTCGTTATACGATTTTAAATATTAATTAAAATCATATTAACATGATAAGAAGAATATTAAGGTGACACAATTTTATTAATTTTTTATAATACAATTGTGTTAATTTAATATAATTTATTCATAACGCAAATATTTTTTTTATCCATTCTGGAAAAATTTAAAATAAAAAATTTATCAGAATAGGAAAAAATCTGTCTGTAGACAGCTACGGGATGGCGCTCAATATCTTAAGATGCAAAAATAAAAGTGAAGAGAGCATAGTATGAAGGAGTTAATGAATGAACAAAGGGAAAGAGAAAATGATATCGAACAGTAGTGAAAAACTCGAAAAGTGATACCAAATGGTTGTGCAAGATTAGCAACATTTTAGTTGTAGAAAGAATAAAAATTTCTTCACTGTATCCAAATCTACCTTCTAAATGGCAAGTAACATATGCACAAATCTATCAAATGCTAGAACAAAGTGAGAGAGAAGGTTCTATATGTATCCTTCTGTTTACAATATTGATACTGTCCATAACTATGTTATTTATATGTACCTGCTTTTCTTTCTCACATTAAAAAAAAAAAAAACTTGTTGCAGTTAATAGTTGAATTAAAACGTTTTGCTTCTTTGAGAAGTGATTTCTAATATAAATCATCGGCGATTCAACATTAATCTAATTATGTTTACGGAGAAGCATAATTTGAGCATCTAATGAACTCAAGTTACAGGATTTATGTTTTCTCTGCTTGTAAATGTATATAGCATGATAACAACAATTTCTTTGTTACATAATTTTTGTTTTAAGTGAAAGTAATTACTTTGGCTCGTGCCACACTTTGTTTGCATGTGTATGACTATTGATATACAACACTTGTGTGGGTCCAACCCCACCTTTGTGGGTCAAAGTTAAAGCCACTTTCTTTGGTAGTGGGAAACATTGTGGAGAAAATTGTGGAGCAAATTATGGAGCAAAATGTGGAGCAAATTGTGCTTACATTATTGGACATTCCATGCCTATAAATTAAAGGCTCCATGCTTTGGTTCTACACACCAAGAAGAGAGCAACCAAGAAGAAGTGAGAAGAAAAAGAGAGAGGTTCTGAGTGAGTGGAAAAATTGAGAGAATAGTGTGAAGAAAATTATAGTCGGTAAGAAGAAAAATATCTCTGAGTGTA
>Ga0209489_109353_pt1 | contig 12289 bp, 6 predicted proteins | sample SiratrowhiteBW_FD_187527 | JGI IMG/M metagenome (GOLD analysis project Ga0209489, IMG submission 187527) | Root nodule microbial communities of legume samples collected from California, USA - Siratro white BW (SPAdes) (version 2) | ecosystem: Host-associated > Plants > Roots > Nodule | place: USA... | reverse complement strand
TTTTTTTTTTTTTTTTTATCACAATGTTTTAGTATATCTTTTTATTTGAGTTAATAGTTTTATAATTTTGTTTCTATATTACAAGTTTAAAAGGAGATATTACCATAGGTGAAATTATCTTAATTTTGGGATCTCTCTAAGCATATAAATCATTTGGGACGCCTAACAATGTGTTATATTCTATGGTTTCTAATGTGCACCGTAATTCTTAATGATTTTTTTTAAGTCTTTAGCTAGTATCTTTATAACACTAGTTAGTAAAAAACTCATTTATTAAATATCATTGTGTAAGTATAATATAAAAAAATCTTAATATTGATAACTTTTTTCTTATCAAGCCTGCTAAGTTATCTATGTTTTTCGTCTTTTTTTTTTTTTTTTTTTTTTTTTTTTTTTTTTTTTCTTTTTTTATGATTCTATCTTTCATCTCCACAAATAATATTTCACAAATAATATTTTGTGACACATTGATATTTGCACATAGTTATTATAAATATAATATAATTTTATCACTTGACTAATTATCTTTTTTTGCGTCTCGTGATACTTATGATCATATCAAGTTGATTACATTTTTAAGGTAAAATATCATTTTCACAATATTCAAGTTGTATAACCTTTTTATAATTTAATATTAACCCACATTTTTTAATTGGGTGGAATCTAGTTTATTGTATTATTGAATTAGATTGAATCTGAATTAGCCCAACTTGTCAACTGCAGTTTGTTTAGAAAAAATTAACATAAAAGAAATGAACATCCATGAAGTAACTTAAGATAAGAAAACGTCGAAACGTGTGAACCTAGATCTTCTATATGGAAATTATCTACTAATAATCGATACAAATATGTGAATGGATACTTCATATAGGAGATGTTTGATTTGGTATTAAGTTTTAAAGATTGACAAATATATTCAATGACCTTTTTAATTAATATAAAAATATTTTCCATACTTATTATTATTTTTATAATGTTAACTAGTTAGGAAAGGAAAGAAATAGTATATAAAAATAAGTCAGACAGAAAAATAATTAAAATACATTGAATGATCTTAATTTTAAATGTTAAGAATTATACAAAAACAAATTGACAATTTTTCTTCTTTCATCACATCTTTTTGATATACAAATAAAGAAGATTAGATTGACCCGCTCATGAGTTAATTAAGCTTATATTAGGTTTTGTTGATTTATTAGATAAAGTCAATCCTATTTTAAAAAAAAAATAAACAGTAAAAAAATGAATTTAATAAGAACATGAGATGTTTTAACCAAATTACAAAACAAATAAAGAAATTTCCAGTAATATTTGTACCACTAAACATAAGAGATCCTGCAACTAACATTTAGAGTGACACACTATTTCAAAAACAAAAAAAATTTAGTAACCAATCAATCACATATATATGAGTCAAACAGAGTAGCGAAAGTTTTTTTAAAAAGTTTTTAATAATCCTTTTAAAAGTTTTCTTTTTAAAGTATATCAGTTAAGAAAGTTTATTTTTTTAAATAATTAAGAAATTTATACATCTCCGATTATTCAATTTTTTTGAATCTATATTGAACTTTATAACCTGCGTAAAAGTAGTATTTATTGTTATTATTATTTCCATTATTTAGTGTGATTTTTCGACATTATACTTAATATGTATAAGTATGTTTGGACAATTAACTTTAGACTTATAACCTGCGTAAAAGTAGTATTTTTTTTTTTTTTGTCTAATGTTATTACAAATTAATCTTTTAACCTGTTTGAATATGAAATTTGAAAACAACAAATAAAAATATTAAATGACATACGAAGAAATTATAAATAATTTTAGTTAAAAGGACAAAATTCAGTACTTATTAATTCACGCACCAATACACTACTTGATGGATAAGAAAATTAAGTACATAAGAATTTCACATTATTTGAAAGTAACATATAATATAAACTAAAATACAATTTTTTAAAATGCGATATATCTTTTAAATAAATCTAATTATCTAATACTGTTAATACGACAAAATAATATTTTAATTAATAAAAATTAACAAGTAGACTGCGAAACTTTTTTTAAGAAACAAACTCTTATTTTCATGTGATTTTAACATTTCAAAACTTTTAGAGCGTAGAGGACTTGACTGCTCCGTTGTTAATAGGATGAAGATTTTTTTCTCTCAACTTCAGATTTTCTTGATGCACCGCCTCAAATGATTATTTTATTTTTTTAAATAACTTCTAGATTAATTATTTAAGAAATTTTCTGAACCACGTTTTTTAAATTCTTAGAACAGAACTTCCAATGATTTTTGGGATGAGATTTTCGAAAAAATAATTTCTGGAACAAAATTTTTAAAATGAAAATTTTGAAACACATATATCAAGTTTTAGGAAACATAATTTTCAGAATATATATCATGCCTTTCCATGGAATGAGTTTTCCGCTAAAGTATAACCTTTTTTTTTTTCTTTCAATTTTCAAAATGGGTAGATTTTCAAAACATTATTGTTTCGTTAAAAAACTTAAGTAACATAATGAAATTTTATTAAAAGTCATCCTACATCGCATAATTTAAAGATTTAAAAAATTTGTATATTTAAACTAAATTTAAAATACAATTTTATTTTTATAATGTAATACTTTAATATAAACTATAACTAATAATTTTTATATTTTTTATCATAAAATATTAAATAAAAAAAGGATAAAATTATGTTTGTAACAACGATTTTATCATAAATAACAAACCATAGCGAATCAAAGTCATGTTTACCATTAAAATCATAAAATCGTACTATCCAATGAACCAGACTTCTATTTAAATAATAAAATAATTAAAAAACTAAAGTAGTGTGACGTAGCACTACTTCTATTAAAAAAATATAATTTATTTAAAGTTACGCAACTCGATCTTTTCTTTGTGAAGCTGTATTTATTCAATTGTATAATCTTAAAAAAAATGTATTAATGTTAGTAAATTTAACAAACCGATTAAAAATGTGTCTAATAGGAACACTATTAATTTACAGGTTAATTTGATCAATGATAACTATTTTATAACTGTTTATTTTACGATATTTTAGTTTATATAAATTACAATTACTTGAGTTTTTGTAGTTTAACATTATCTTTAATATTTGGTGAGTTACTTTTTTAATTTTTATGTAGTTTAGGATTTACGTTTATATCAAAATAATATATGAAAATTATAAAAGATCATTTCCGTATAATAGAAGTCTAGATTAAAAATATATATGAAACTTATTAATAATCAAAATTTATTTAATACTCATCACATCAATTATTTATATAAAATAACTTGTACAAATAAGAAAAATCTATACAATTTTAAAAAATAAATAGAAATATTACAAATTTTAATAAAAAAATATTTTTTATATAAAGCCTATAGTTATAATTACATAATAATATATTTTTTAAATAAAAGTTTAATTTATATAAAAAAAATTATATAATTATATCTCCTATATCAATTTATATTTTTTAACTAGTTTAACAAACACTTATAATCAAATAAGCTATCTTATGAACTCGAAACTTATCATCTATCCAAACTAATTTTATTAATGTTATTTTCCAAATAATATTATATTTGCTTTCATTTGCTAATCACATTATTTTCCAAACAATCTTAAGTCATACACGGAAGAATTTGTCTGTAAATCATTATTTTTTAATGAGTTTAATTGCCACCTAGTTTATTAATGAGATTTAAAAAATTATTTTTTTAATAAATTTCAGTTAATAATAAAAAAAAAGTGTTATAAGAAGTATCTATATCACTTCTCTTTTTAAATTAAGATATTAAAAGAATCCATTGGGCCATTTAGTTTTGGCAATTAATCTCCCATATAATGTGAAAACATTCTAAGTGAAGAAGGGTTAATTACGTTGTTGCGCTTTTTTTTTTTTTTATCAAATTATATTTTTAATTCCTAAAAAAACATTATACCGGTTCTAGTCTTCTTTATAAAAAAAATGGCCATATGTTTATAAAAAGAGTATTAATCTAAATTTTTCTCTTTGGATTTTTGCTACCCAAACAAAATGTTTAAATTCAAATTGATTTAACATTGTTTGAGAAGTCCATTTGATTGCATCATCTTCTTTCTTTCAAGATGATTTTTTGATACTGTTTTTATTGTAATGTTTATTTTAGTGTATTAATATATATATATATATATATATATATATATATATATATATATATATATGTATGTATATATATATAGACAAATATGTTATTTATTAATGTATTTAAAAATGAAAAGATAAATAATGTGATTATTCTTTATATGAAAAATTCTCCTAGTTTCAATAATTAACAGTTATAAAAAAACAGATAGATCGGTTGAACCCAATCAGGCTAACTTAGCCCAAGTCCAATTATGACATGGTTACATCATATCAAACTAAAAAGATTCACATTTAATTTGATTTTATTTTGAAGCTCAAGACGCACAATTTTATTCCTAATTGAATTATAAGCACGAGATAGAAATTGTAGAAAATTGATAATAAATTAAGTATTAATATAATATAGCGAATTGATTGTTTAGAAAATAAAATCGGTTAAACTATTTTTAGGGACTAAATCATAAATAGTTACAAAATAGAAACCATTTTTGTAATTTCCTTACAGTTGACGGAAGAAAAGAAATTACAATATCAACACGTCATATTAATAGTTTTTTTTTCTGTGAAAATCATATTAATAGTCTAGGCAATAATCCATGTGATTTAGTCCATTGAAATAGAAGGAGTGGAAATATAATTAACCTGTGAATAAATAAATGACTAATATTTCTAAAGTGTTCCCTCAACCCCATGCGGTGATTTTCATTCCTCAGAATATGTTGGGTCAAACCTATATCCTAAGCCCAAAATCTTGGGCTTCGTTTTAACTTTTGGACAATTGCTTCGAGTATTATAATTCACATATTTTTTATATTACGGATTGTAGAATTCGTAATCAGTTTTAAAATTTTTATATTATAAATTACAGATAAAAGATATTTTGATTTTTTTATTATATTTAAAATGAGAATTTTAAAAAACTAAGATGAAGGATATTTTGATTTTTTTATTATATCTAAAATGAGAATTTTAAAAAATTATGGAATTGCAAGAAGTCGTCATGGAGGTGGAAGAGGAATCACTCCTTTTGACGTGGGCGACCCAATTACTAAAATTGTTGGGCCCAGAGAAATAGTTGAATTTGACTACTCCTGCCATAATTAACCTAGGCAGAAGGATGTGGGAAGCAACCTGGTAATTATATTTTAAATCCTACCTTCTTCTTTTTCTTAGTGGCACAGGAGTCCCACCCTAATTAGCAACTATCATGATATTATCTTTTCTTTATTTCGTACAAAGAGGTTTAATCCAGTCGGAATTCTTTGGATGATGAAATTATACCCAGACTTACTGTAAAACATATCTATGATGGGTTCATAAATCTAGATGTGGATATGAGTATTTGTAATAAAAAATGTATGTAAAATAGATATTATTTGAAAATAAAAATTGACATTCCGTTTACATCTCTGTAACTCTGTAGTGACAACTCAATTTATTTTAAAAAACTTGATACAATTTGTTAAAATTTTGACAATACAGCATGCGTTATTATATTATCATTAGTTCCTTTCATACACTATACTATCTGCTTCCTATTGTTTTCCTTTTTGGTAAGCGATACTGTCTGTAAACTAAAAGACAGCACCGATATTGATTTATAAAATTGTACAACCTTGCATACGGCTACCTAATTAGAAGCTGGAAAAATAGGTACATATGCACACATTAAAAGTTCGGGGAAACTAAGTTAAAGAAATAGAAAAAAGGTCACTTTCATGACAAAAAGGATCCCCATGCTACACGGAACCAGAGATTAATACTCACCGCCCTAAGGACAACGGCACCGTCCCACCTTTCTATTTCAAAATTCCCCAACAGAAATTATTCTCACAACACAACATTTGGGATAAGGCCCCTCTTCCCTCCTCAAAATTCCACCAATTTTCTCCTCTTCATTTCAATCAATTTATTAACTAATCATAAGATAACACTGTCACTTTTTTTCTGGTACAAAATTGAAGGCAAATTGCTCCATCAATTTGACTACATCAGAGGCACACTTCAGTTTCTAAATTGTTCAAAATGGTTGCCACTTGAGCCATAGAAGGCCTACATTTCCTTGAGTTACCAACACATGCTGAAGCAACTTTGGCTAATCTAACAAGGGGTTTTGTGTCAGAAGGAATCACCAACCTAGGATCCAAAAGTTCACCGAAACTTGTTTCTCTAATCAAAGGCAATGCCCACTTCACCAACAACCCTCCCTCACACCCTTTCCCAGTTAAAAGCTCAAGAAGGACCACCCCTAACCCATAAACATCACTCTCCTTGGTAGCTCCACCAACCCTTCTTTCACTCCAATATTCATCATCCACATACCCCACTAGCCCTCTCTTCTCCACTGGTGCCAAAAAGTTAAGCCCATAATCACAAATCCTAGCACAGAAGTTGACATCAATGAGAATATTAGAGGACTTAACACACCCATGTACAATGTTTGGTGCCACCACTTCATGCAGATATTGAAGTCCTCTAGCTGCTCCAGCTGCAATCCTGAACCTCTTGTTCCAATCCAAAAGTGAAGCCCCATCTTGGTTTCGATGCAAGTAGAACTCCAAGCTTGCCATGTGCACAAACTCCATCAAAATAACTCTCTCGCCAGGTGCTTCTGAGAACCCTATGATTGGAACCACGTTGGGGTGTTGCGCCAAGGAGAGCCATTTCAACACGGATGAGAAACCAAACCCTGCATTGCTCAACACAAGAACGGGGTGAATCCTTTTAACAGCTACAATCTCTTCTTTCTCTAGTGTCCCTGCATACACAGTTCCTAAGCGACCCTGCCCAATGATTCTCCTATGGTTGAAGCCATCGGTGGCAACATGAACTTCCATCAAGGGGTATGCACGAGCACACAACTTCACGGGAAGTGTTTCTTCGGATTCAACAGGTTTCTTCTTGCAAGCTAGGAAGAGGATGATGCCAAGAACGATCAGAGATACGGATAGAGTGATCATAACCATGTCATAAGCGATATGCTCCACACGGTTCATTTTGGATGTGATTGATGTCTTCAATGACTTGGTGGAAAGGTTATGGCTTTGGTTTGTAACTATGATTGTGTATAAACACGATGAGTTTTGGTAGCGATGGGTTATTGGTGGTGAAGATGGAGAAATAGTTGAAGGAAGAAGGTGAGATTGGATGGTTTGTGAAAGAGTTGTGTGTGGAAAGAAGCTTATATACATGTGAGTTTGATGGGGAAATATCAAACAGTTGGAAGATAAGTTGAAAAGGAAAAAAGAGAGCATATGCTTGACAAAATGGGTGGATAGATAGATAGATCGCTCAGATTAGTTGTGGTAGTTGAAAGCTGGCAACCCTACCTCTTATATTAGTTGTGGTAATTCTATCTCTCTAACATAAAATTGTATAAACAACACCAACTTAATCAAATACAGAAAGATAAAAAGGAATAACATTGTCAAAGTGTTGAAAAGTGCCATTGCATAAATAATTAAAATTATTTAATGCTGTATGTATGAGGAAGTCTTTAAATGCTGAATTAAAAGACTATGAATACCATTTTGACAAAGGACATGTTTGGGGTAACTTATAAGTCCTTCATTGTGGTTTCTAAATTCTGTAATAGTTTAAAGTAACCCTGGAAGCTTAGGTTTTTAAATGATGGAGGCAATGATGTTTTCTTGTATTTTCTTTGATGAATCCACTTATGTGGTGACGTGGAACAGGAGATGATCACATTTTAAATTATATAACACTAACTACTAATCTAAAACCATTCGATTACGACAACTAATTTTATTTTTATCTTACCGATTGTCTGTGTACGTGGGACAATCCATGGACTCTGTAATACTTTTATATTATATCGTTTCCACCAAAATTTGTTCATTGCATATGAATTTCTTCTCTCTCTTTTTTGTTTACATTTTGTCTCGTACTATGTATTATTTATAACATTTTATGTGTACGAATTTTTTTATTCCCCTGAAAATAGGAGGTTTGGTCGTGTGGTGAGTATAGCAATATCTAGAGACAATCCAATTAGAGACAGCTTAGACAATTGTGTGTTTCCATTTGAGTGGGTACAAGTTTAGAAATTGTTAATTTAAAAACATTGAAGTAGTGTCTTTATTTAAAACTAAATATTTTAAACTAAAAACATAGAGAAATTAATGACATGTTTTATTTTAAAGGAAAGAAAATACTCTAAATAAAAAAAAACATATATACATTTTAATGTGTGAAAGTATATTTTAATTAAATCAATATGGATATAAGCAATTAATATTTGGAAACAAAATGAATATTTAAACTATTTAAAAATAAATAATTTTGAGTCCTTTTAATGAGCATACTGATTTTCAATGGTAAAAATAATTAAGAAAAATCAGCGTGTTTTATTCTTAGAAACAGTATATTAAAAAAAATCTTTTCACTTTCAAGATTAAGGATCTGTATTATCATACACACAAAAAAAAGTATTATAATGAAATATCTGAACTCTCTTTCAAATTGAACAGTAATAATAATTGAAAGAAATAATAGTAAAAAAAATAACAACAAAAGAAGATGGTTTATCAAAATGCATAATTGAAAGAAAGTGATAATAATAGAATAACAATAATAAGAGGAGGAATCTTATGAATTGAAGCTTAGAACATTGCGAACTGCAGTGGAATCTGGAATGGCAGAAACCAAGCAATTTGCCGCCATAAACATAGCTATAAGGCTACAGGCCACTAATGTAGGCCACAAAATTGGTGAGAAACCTACGTTGGGGCCCATGGTCTCTTGATGATGATGTTGGGCTTGGCTCGTAGCTCCGAGAAGGCCCACCAATTAATGGCATGAGATGTAATGAATCTCTCATGATGCTTCTTCTTCACCTTTTATTACTTTGTAATCAGACAACCCAGAATCTCGTTGCTGGATTTGGTGGAAGGATATGTTGAGTGTGCTTATGAAAAATAAAGAAGTGATAAAGTGGTAGTAATAGTATTAGAATCGCCCTCGTAGCTGTCATCACATCATGCTCTATCTTCGAAACCAAAAATCCAACCTCTTCAATAATAAATGCATGATATATGCTCACAATCTAATTTGAACGATGAATCAAGTATGCAACATGTGGCAATACATGAAACGTCTGATCCATGCTCATGTGCATCATACATTGTTGCCATATAATTAACACACACCCAATTCTAGATATTGTTATATATTATATTATCTTGGAAACAAAAGGAAATACTTATGAATACAAGTAAAGGATTATAATGTGTAGCTAAAAGAATTATCATACTTGTAAATATTTATCATGTTTAATTAAAGAGATTATTTAGGTCATGTATAATGTGTGAAGAGGTTATCGAGTTACTCAGTCGTTAAATAAATAGAACTTTGTCCGAAAAATTACATGCTTATTTGGGTAAAAAAAAACAATATCATTTGTCAGGAAGTGAATACAGTTGAGATATTCACAATTGCACAGATTAAGGCCTGAAGCTGTATTACTAATAAATATTAAAAATCAAACTTCCCATACTCAGATTGGTGTGTTTGAGTTCAACTTTTTGCCTAAAGTTAGTTATATAATTATAGTTCACTTTAATAGATCATTATGTACTGATAATTTGTTGCAAAACTAATATTTCTGTATTGGGATATATGTGGAGACTTAATCCTTAGGTATACATGTGTGGCTAAGTTATGGGTTAAGAACACTTATGCAACAGGAAAAGATACCATCATTTCTGGAATATGATTAGTTGTTACATGAGTATAATTGTCATTGTCTTTGAAGCTTGCACTCGTTATCGATTAAAGTCGTTAGAATTTGTTTACTACACATATGGTACAATTTTTATAGATGTTGGTCGTTAGTGTTATATAAATTAAGATCCATATTACATATTTTGAGTTGGTGTGCACTCAAATCCTAATAATTAATTGGTGTGTTGGGATAAACTTTTATGTATAAGTCGAGACATCTCTAAAACGTCTCACTTTTGTTAAATTTGCTCTTTGTTTATAAAAAAAAATATAGGAACCAAACTGATAAAAAATATATATTAACCAGACTGATACAAATAAGCTATCTGAAATGGGTCATTAATCATAATCACGAACACCAATATAGTTGTCAAAATGGTTAAATATTTATGAACCTCTTATTCATGCTCATGTGTATCATACATTGTTGTCATATAATTAACACACCTAATTCTAGATATTGTTATATATCATATTCCTTTAATCATGGTAATCTAACGGTCATTATCAACATATTGTCATACAGAACAAAGAGGAATAAAGTAAAAGGATTATCATGTTTATAAAAAAGGATTATCATATTTGTGAATACAAAATAGATTATCATGTTTAACCAAAGGGATTATCATGTTTAATAGCTTATGCGCAATGTGTGGAGAGATTGACGAGTTAGTGAGTTATTTGTTTTTCAAGTGTAGAGTAGTATAATAGGTGTGGTATTTGTGCTGCAAATGGTTTGAAATAAGTGAAGTACACCAGTGTATGACAAACTAGCATTTTCAATAATTCTACGCACTAGAGTTGTCCAAGAAAGAGAACTTTGTTCGGAAAACCGCATGGCTTGGGATAAGCGAAACAATATTCTTTTTGTAGACGGTGTGTTAGATACAGTTAAGATATTCAAAGTTACACAAATTAGGACTTGCAGCTGGATCACAAATAAATATACAAAATGGAACTTCTCAAACTTAGGTTGGTGCCTTTGAATTCAACTTTGTGGCTAAAGTCGGTTATATAATTATAGTCCACTTTAATAGATTATTATGTACTGATAATTTGTTGCAGGACCAGTATTTTTGTATTGTGATTTATGAAGGGACTTAATTCATAATTATACATGTGTGACTAGGTCATGGGTTCAAAGCACTATTGTAACAGGAAAAGATATCATAAACTCTAGAGTATCATTAGCTGTAACAGGAGTGTGATTGTCATTATCTTTGAAGCTCATTCATTATCCGATAAAGTTATTGGAATTCATTTATTACACACAATACAATTTTTATAGATGTTGGTTGTCACTGTTATGTAAATTAAGATCCATATTACATATTTTGAATTGGTACATACTCAAATTCATTCTAATAATTCTATAATAGAATTTTATTGTCAAGATAGACTTTTATATATAAGAGTTAAAACATCTATCAAACGTCTCACTTTTATCAAATTTACTGTTTACTGATAAAAAGAAAAGAAATATAAACCGATACATGTGAGCTTTTTGGGTCATTAATCATAATTACCATATCAATATGCTTGGGAGAATGATTAGATGGGTTTAAAACTGGTGCATGGAACCCATTTAATCTATTTTTCCGTATGAATATCACTAAACAAAGACAAACTCAAGCTGAAAATGGTCATCATAGAGGAAGGTTTTAAAAGATTTGTCTTTCTTAATGTACTTCTTCCTTCTTACTTAATATATGTTCTTAATATATACACACTTAAAAGATATTCAAGTGCGAGTCCAAGTCCCACATTGGGTAGGAATGAGAAAGTTAAGCAATATATAAGAAAGAAGACCCACAAACCTAATGCCTTAAGGTTTTGGGTTAAAGGTGATGTGATTCCCTTATATGTTGGCTCAATTCTCATTCTTGTGTGATCTCCCCGATGTTTACCCCCTCGGATTCTCCCATCAAGTGGTATCAGAGCCGTTGGTTTGCGGCCTGGGCGAAAAGTGCGAGTCAAAGTCTCACATTGGGTAGGAATGAGAAAGTTGAGCAATATATAAGAAATAAGACCCACAAACCTAATGCCTTAACATTTTGGGTTGAAGGTGGTGTCATTCTCTTATATGTTGGCTTATGTCTCATTCTTTGTGTAAACGGCGGTACAAGTGAAAGGGTCATGAGTAATGTACTCGGGGTTTGAGAATGCTTTTGTCATTCCCTTATATGTTGACTCAGTTCTCATTATTATGAGATCTCCCCAGTTTCCCCCTCGGATTCTTCCAACAAGTCCTCTATTTTTATAGTTTTTTTTAATAAATATTTGTTTTTTTATAAGATTATTGAAATATAATTCTCTACTTTTATGATTTGTTAAACTATAATATATATATATATATATATATATATATATATATATATATATATATATATATATATATAT
>Ga0209489_109350_pt1 | contig 12295 bp, 7 predicted proteins | sample SiratrowhiteBW_FD_187527 | JGI IMG/M metagenome (GOLD analysis project Ga0209489, IMG submission 187527) | Root nodule microbial communities of legume samples collected from California, USA - Siratro white BW (SPAdes) (version 2) | ecosystem: Host-associated > Plants > Roots > Nodule | place: USA... | reverse complement strand
ATTATTATTATTATTATTATTATTATTATTATTATTATTATATGGATATGTGAAAAAAATATAATGATATGACAATATTTATAAAAGAAATTATAATGCATCTTTTTATTTCATAATTTTATCAATATTTTAATAATGCAAAAGTCATAAAAAAAACATTATAAACCAAATTATAAAATATTGATTTGATTTAGTTTTTATTTTATGTTAAATTAAAATTGAACTAGATTCAATTGTATTAACCTTCTATATTTCTTTTGATTGATTTTTTAATAAGAAAAACATTCCAATCGAGGACAACATTTACACCCTTAAATATACACATTTGTGCAATAAAAGTTGAGCTACAAAGGTGTGGTTTATTGAAAATGTCCTTTTGACACTATTTTACCTACATTGATTTGACAACTATATATTTTTCATATAAAATATTATATTAAAATAATAACAATAAATATAAATAAAATGTTATAATAAATAATTATTTATGGAGTTGTAATTTGAATCTGATAGAAAAATAATGGTGTGAAACCATCGTTCCCCTCGTTTACTTTAGTAATATATAATGAAAGCCAAATTTGACGAGGCCTTCAAAATACAGTAAAATAGTTGACTTAATTATTCATACCAACTTGGTGGGGCAGGAGAGTAGAATATACCAAACTTATCATGAAATCTGAGCTGGAACAGTGATACTTATTTTAAATTAATACTCATCAACCTTTTTTAAAATGTGTCATCAAATTTAACACTGATCATGGTCATCTATGTGTTTACTGTCATTATTGCAGTCGTATCTGTGTTTTTATCTTTTTCGTTTAGTTGTAATGATAATTCTTGGGTATTTTACACTAACTTAGTTTTAGCATCCTTATAGTGTCATTTACTTTGTAGACCAACCTATGAGTAAGTGTTTTCGCTAAACATTGAACTTAGCATTCAATTTAACCAAAATTAATATGAATTGCATATTAATTTCATTTAGATTCTCTGTGAAAAAATTTTTATTTTCTTTTAAAAAACTCATGTTAAATGTTACTTTGAATTTTATAATTTAGTCTCTACGAGGGTTTATGTCAAATTATCAAATGAAAATCAAGTCGTTTTGTAAAGTTGAATTAGATTTAAAATTTACTTCTTAATATGGTATTAGAGTTTTAATTTGATAATTCTAATTGTTATATTTACTCATGGCTGAAATCGTCGATATCTCACATATCTTTGTTCATTTTTGTTCATCTCTTTATTTTCATAATATGCTCAAGAAGTGGATTTTAAGCCTAATTCAACCTTACAAAACCGGATTGTAAGATGAGATTTACACCCACTTATAAACTACTGAAAGACCTCATCTCTAGTCGATGTGGAAACTCTAACACACACCCCTCATGTCGAGACTCCTCAACTCGAGCGTAAAACTTATATGTAAGGATGGTCTGATAACGGCCCGATAGCGGATGGCCCGATAGACCCAAGAACCTTGTTAGGATAGGCTCTAATACCATCTCAAGAAGTAGACTTTAAACCTAGCTCAACCTTACAAAATTGACTTGTAAAGTGAGGTTTACACCCACTTATAAACTATTGAAAGACCTAATCTTTAGTCAAGATCTCCAACAGTCTAAAGTTCAATAATTATAAAAAGTATTAGAAATTAAACTAAACTCATGTTTAGAAACATACAAAATAATCTTTCTTAAAATAAATTATACAAAATGATACAAAGAAAGTTGATATTTATTATAAAAAACACTAGACTAATAACAGGAGGAAGAGAATTGAACCACTTAAAATTCAAACTACTCTCAATCCCAAAATTAGTAAATTTATTCATATAATGATTACTTTCACGATAAATGTGAGATATCTTAAACTCTATATTCTTACAACTCTTTATACATTTCCTACATCTACCTCTAAGGATCACAAGAACAATCTAAAGGGATAAAAAGTCAAACAAACTAAAGAAAAAGTTACTCTTTAGACACACACCCCTATAACCACCAGCCTATGAGATCACAACAACCAGGATGACACTCAAAAGTTCTGCATATAAAGCTTATTGACTATCAGGTAAGAAGAGAAACTGTCAATGTAATCACCATCATTTCCTCTAAAAATGTCACCTCAAGAAACATGATCCGGGCAACTTTTAGCTGCCCCATCAATAATAATTTTAATCCATTCCACCTCAGATATCTTCTAGATGACTTTAATAGATCTAGTTTCATATCTAGGCCTAGTTTGAATATCGAAGAACTTCAAAATAAAAAAGTCAGTCATATCACTATTCATAGTTTTTTTTCGAAGAATTACCTAATAGTTTGATGAACCCTTTAATAATGTGTATGCCACATCTAAATTTATGCTTTGCTGAAGTTTAGCATGGTTTCTCATTCTCCACAATATTCAAAGAGTATAAAAAACAAAAGCAAGGTGAATATCCTTCACTAAGGGGCTACATGTAGATTTGATAAACTAAATAATATCGAAAACATAAACTTATACCTGGAAAAGCTTGTTGAAGTCATAACCAAATTGGAAGGGCAATATTACATTAAAAAATATGTGTAAAGAACTCTCCTCTTGCTAATTACATAAGAAACACATAGAACATTGTCAACACTCAATTTCGTCCGAGTGAAATAAAAAAAAAGAAAAAAGATATAAAAATAAAAGATAACTTTTTGCTATATGCAACCCTACTTTTATTCATGGTCGTTGTCCCAAATTTTAATTTCGTTTCTTTATTCCTTTTTACTATCTCTTCATAACAGGTGCCCTTTTGAGCAAGGTTTTTAAATTCATTTAAATTAACCGTATGCACCTAAATTTATTGCACTGTTAGTTATTGCATGGTTCAGAGTTGCACTGTTCAGTTATTTACATGGAAACAAAAGTTTCTTGGTTCATTTATTTGACAGAGACAGAATTGGCACCTTTTAGAGGTTGCAAGTTTTGATTATTTGACCGAAAATAGAATGTGCACTCATTGGAAACAATAGAAAGGCTCTCATTTGTTAAACCTGAGTTCAATGCCCTGAATCATCAAATTTTGCATTTGAAAAGGGGAAGGGGATATAGCTTAAGGTTACAAAAAATAACATTCACAGAGGCCCATTATTGTTGATTAGCATCCTAAGAATTACGTTCACATTAAACAATTTTCACATAGAGCAATTCACACTGAGAATTATGGGCACAAAGAGCAATACAATTTCATAAAAGACAAGAAAGTGTTTCAAAAAGCATTATAGAAGCAAAAGAAGAAGAGCAAGAAAGCAGCAAGAACAAGGCTTCAAAGGCTTCAAGAGGTATGTCTAAAAATTAATGCTATGCGAGCATGTATGTTGGTCTCTATTGTCCTTTCTTTATTGGTTCCAATTTTCGTGTCTCTACTTTGTGTTCATCATACAATTATTATTTAGTCTCTTCCTTCCTGAATGAAACATGAGTGAAGAACAAAAAGAATTCTCTTTCTAGAAAATATATTCGAGAGAAATTAAATATAGAGAATAGCGTACAAAACATACCAAACTTTGAAATTCAATTGTCATGACATTGTAATCATTCGAAAACAATTGTTGTCATGGGCACAATTCTAGTGTGGAAATCGTTACCGATTCCAGTCGCTCATCGAATTCGCGCTTTTGCCTCCTAACCATCACGCATAGCAAAAAACACTGCATAATTTAAACCCAAGCCAACAAATGAAGAAACCCAAACGAAACCAAGAAAACAAAAAAAACACGAAAAGAAAAATAAATAAGAAAACATAATGAAAAAGAAAAAGAGAAGACGAAGGTCGTGTTGATGCCGCAAGAGCGCGCAACACTACCAATCCACCGTGTGAACCCCACTCCGCCGCAAACACCACATAATCCCTACTACAGCCACAACTTCATGGTATGTCTCCTTCGCTTGCCCTCTAGATTCCCACACAACTAGTTTCTCACCTGCACTACCGTCACTAACAGTGACATTATCATCGAGAGTGGCAGTTTCATCTTCATTCATCCTTAGAAAACTTTACCGAGTGCCATAAACCCAAAATCAAGTGTCATAAGCTTCCACTAAATGACATAAACCCAACACTAAATGCCTTTAACCTTGAACCAAATGAGTTGAGCCCAACACCGAATGTCTTTAACCCTAAACCGAATGAGTTGAACACTTTACTAAATGCCTTTAACCTTCACCAATGAGCTGAACACAAAACTAAATGCCCTGAACACAAAACCGAATGCTTGAAAGCCTTTACTGAATGTTTTAATCCTTTACTGAATGACCTAAGCCAATGCTGAATAACCTGAACCCAATACCGAATGACCTAAACCAATGTCAAATAACCTAAGTCTAAAATCAAACGACCTAAGCCGAAAGCCTTGCTTAAAAGTCTTTAATGATCTAAGCCAATACTGAGTGATTTAAACCTCCACCAAATGACATAACCCAATGATGAATGATCTAACCCAAAACTGGATGAGTTTAAGCCTTTATTGAATGCATTAGCCTAATGCATTTTTTGAAAGCCAAAACTGAATGCATGGTTTGATAGCCTTTTTCTAAAAGTCTTAGAAGAATGCATTGTCCAAGAGCCTTTTTCCGAAAGCCTGAGCCGAATGCATTGTCCAAGAGCCTTTTCCAAAATCCTCAATCGAATGCATTGTCCGATAGCCATTTTTGAAAGCCTTAGCTGAATGCATTGTCTAAGAGCCTTTTCCAAAAGCCTCAACCGAATGCATTGACGAAGTGCCTTTTCGAAGGCATTTTCCAAATGCCTTTTTCAATTGCCTTTGGTCGAATGTCTTTTCTCAATTGTTATATTAAAAATTTTGCATCTGTTAAGTATAGTATCCAAAAATTTCCAAAAAAATATAAAATTTTCAAAAAAATAAAAATATCAAACACTTCAACCAACAACTTTCTTTTAGAACTACGTATGTCCTGATTTTCCATCACTAATAAAAATACATAAGAGCGAGGTCAATTCTTATCGGGTCCCCTAATTTAAAAAATATTTTTGTTTTTATTTGTATTTTCATTTCTATTTAAGGAAGCAAAAAAATATTTTATAAAACCATACTCATTTTACTCATTGGATTAAAGGTATCGTCTTAGGACGGGCATTGCAGAGGTATTAATACCTTCCCCACACGTAACCAACTCCAGAACCCACATTCAAATTTGCAGATCGTATCTTTTTCCAGTTTTTCATAGTTTTTCATAATAATCTATGGTGACGACTCTATCTCTTTTTTTTAAAAAAAAAATCCATACCATTTCATTTTTCTCTTTTGAGTCATCGTCCTCCCATCGTGATCTAGGTTTTGACAAAAAGAAAGAAAACTCTCATGTTAAACATCCTTATCTAAAGGAATTCTAAAAGTTTGTTGAAAACAAGAGTTTTTGTCAAAGGAATAAAATTCACCCAAATCAGGCCCAATCAACAAAAATTAAGAAAGAAATCCTTGGCCACCTTTTGAATAAAAAACTAAAATCATTCAAAGTCCAACTAGGAATGTTAGGCAAATAAGTGAGAATAAAATTACTAAGATTATAGAATCCAAGAATATTAGACAAAGAAAGTTTTACCATCTCAAGCTTGTGAAATTTTAACTAAAAGATTATATTTGTCTGTAATAGGAACCCATCTGAAAGAGAAATATAATTCCAGAAGCTAATATGATCATTGCCCATAGTCCAGTGAACAACATTATCCAAACTAGAATCACATCATTCGTTAATGTCAGGCCAAATTAAAGAAGACATATATAAAACAATCTTATTATATTTAGATTTCAAGAATCTAGATCTAGTCAACACAACCTAAGGCATAAAATTATAAGAAAAGTCTTAAACTAGTCTAAGCAGAAAAATTAACAAAAGTCTCAAACTAGTCTGAGCGAATAAACTTTATTTTCAACATGAATATTCAAAACTTTATATCTAAAATAGTTTTCAAAAACCTAAAAATCACATAGGATCTCCTAATCTGCACCATAGATCTGATCAACGGTCAAACTATACCATTAAGACCATGAAGTAACAAATACTCATACTAGTACCTTAAAGGTCACATGCAAACTACTTTTCTAGAGTACCTAAAAACACTTGAAAATTGACTCAAAGGAAAATGAGTAGAAAATGAACTTACTCTGTTCAAGAATCCGATCTGACGCTCTTGCTTTACTCGATGCTAAGAGCCTAGAAGTAACCTCCAATCGTCAATGACAAGTAGGTCCAAAATTTTTAAAAAAAAAAGTAGAGGAGAGAAAAATAATTATATTCTAAAATAATGATGAAGTAAAATTCGAATAACTGACTTTCCTATTTATATGAACTTTTCATATTAACAATAAAATATTCAGATATCATCTCATTAATATCATTCCTACTCTAAGAGTATTTTCTAAATCCTTACATATTACTTTTCTAAAACAAATTTATATGGTCTTACAATTATTTTTAAATTATTTTTAGTATTAAAAAATCATGTTAAGCTCAATTTGAAAAGAAAAAACAATTTGTTAATAATCGATACTTAATCAATTATCTTTTGAAATAAACAAATTATGTTATTAAGGTTATGTTTTCATATAAAGAAGAATAATATAATTCATTAATTAATTTTACTATGCATAATTAATTAAATTATTTTAAAAACAATTTTCTATAAATTGGTTTCATTGTCTTGTTTGAATTATAAATTAAACAATTATTAATTTTCTATAAATTGGTTTTATTAATAAAAGTTCTCTTTTAAGAAACATAAACTTTTGTGGCATCTCTAATTATTTTTAATTTATCCAAAAATGTCACATTAGATGTATAATTCGTGTTTTTCACTCTTTTATTAATAGTGTCCACGTAACTTTTTCGTGATTCATACATTACGTTATGTGGAGATTATAATTCACGATTACCTTATGTTTATAAGATTTTTTTTTTTATGATTATATATTTCTATATATAATCAATTATGTTATTTACTATTATTAAAAATTAAATAAGATATTAGGATGTAAGGTATAAAGGAGACTTCCATTAATTATTCATCTCTTTTTTTCTAAATCAAATAATTTTCTAATTTTATTTTTATTACATGTTTCTTAAACTAAAAACTTATGCGTTCATTCTACTTTTTACTTTCTTTTTCATTTTTTTTTCTCAATTACTTATATTTACTCTCTTTATCTGCATGTCGTCTTTCAAAGTTAGCTTTTGATTTCTATAAAATGTACTCAAAGGCTTAATCAATAGTATTTTTTTAAATTAAATGGATTATTAATTCCATCACAATATTTTAATATTAGGTCACTGATTAAGTTGGTAATTCTTTTATTATACTGTATAAATTAAAATCAGTCACACGATTACTAAAATTACATCTTGATAAATCTAAAGATTTGTTTTTTTCAAATGATTCTAATATCCTATTAGTAAATGAATTTATGTTTCATTTAATTTCACAGTCATGCACGCAGCAGAATTCGCATTTTAAGCATTTAACAAAATAAATTTGTATACATAATACAATTTTTAAAACATTACTACTCACGAGTCCCCATCCACTGACTTCATTTCATTTATTGAAGCTGATGCAATGGTTCACATCACTTCTGTTTAATAATAACATCCACACATTTCTTAAATATAATAAAGATAGAGTAACTTTTCCATCCTGATTGAACAATTATCAATTTTTCCCTTCAAAATACTAGGATTAGATTAAATATACCATCTACTAGTGTCATGAAAGTTACGCTGGAATGGTGACAATTAATTTAAATAGCTGACTTATTTTACATTATAAATATAATATCTAATAAATTAATTTTAAATGTGATTTAAGGTTTCATTACACAACCCATCCAAGCATTAATTTTATGGTTTGTAATAATTTTTTTAAGTTTCTTTTAATAGTATCTTATTATTTAATATTTTTTATTCTTTAATAGTTTGAAGATTACTCAACATAATTTGTATTTTTACTATAATAAAGAACTATTCAATATATTCTTTCTCTACTTAATTGAAATCTTGAATTATTTTTAATGAGATATAATATTTGAAGCATTTTTTTTCTAATATCAGTCAAAATAACTTTCTATATACCTTTTAGAAATTTTGATTTGAAAAATTATAAAACTTTTACTTCTCATCAAAAAATTTGATGACACTCTTAGTTTCACTCTATATATATAATTGAATCTAATATTTTTTTTTTAAAATCGCTCTTCCACAAATATGAGTACATATGATAATTTTTTATTATGTAATATAGATTAAATATTCAAATCACAAATTCAAAAAATTGAAATTAAAAATGCTCAATTTATTTCAGCAAGAGAATTTTACATTTTTTTTCTTAGACTCAGAATATTAATGCAAATAATTTTCCTCTAGATCTTAACATTATTTTAAATTATCAAAATCAGTCAAGAATGATATTGATATGATGTTGGTATATTTATTTTAAAAATATTTAGTTTACTCATTTGGTTGAATTTTAAAATTAATTTTAACTTCCTATTCATATTATTTGTTTCATGTTTTATTTCTTGCAATTCTAATGTTAAATAGTTGTAAACATGAATATGCAAAGAGACTTGGAAGTAATAGAATAATTTTTCAACTTGGTAACTTACTAACGTTTTATTAGTTAATATTTATCTATTTTTAGTATCGACAGTAATTTTTTTTGTTTCCTTGTGTTAGGAAATATTATTGAAAGTCAAGAAAACATTGAACAAGTACGATTCTAAAGCTAAGAAAAGACTACAAATCTTGAACACCTCATATGACATAAAATCAATTATCATGTTTTATTAAAAAAATATATTGATAGAAAATTGCAAAAAAATGAGTGATAAATATGTGGACTTCATTATTTGAGTTTCTTTGAGAACTGTACATTTAGAAATGAGAAAAATAAAGTGAGATGTACGAACTATTTACAAAGAAGTTAAGAAATTGTAGACGTAAGAGAATTCAAATTAATCTTTTTGTGAAGTTTCAATAGGTGGACAAACAAGTCTTCCATCAAATTTAATTTCACTATTTAGGCTTCTAAAATAAGGAAATATACAATCTTATATAAATACCTATGAAAATAAAGAGATGAACAAAAATGAATAAAAGATATGAGAATAAAAATATTTTATGTATTTTTTCTATGTATTGATAAAAAAACAAAGAGCTTAATATATACAAATAATGTATCTATTCTAGGTATAGCTAAAGAAAGAAAATAAATAAAAATATTACAACTTGATGTTGTTATAAAACACAAAATAAACAGAATAAATAGAATTCGTGATAATTTGATTGTTATCATAAAGACAAAATCAAATAATTAATATTTCTTTCCTTCAAACAATTTGATCCTATCATAAAGATAAAATCACATAATTGATATTAGTTCCCTTCTAGAAGTCTTGTATCCATATCCTCTAAAACCCCCAGCAAGCTGGAAAGCAAATATTGACGAGACACAACTTGAAACAAATATTCTTGAAAGACTTAGGACCTAAGGCTTTGGTATAAATTTCTGCTAGTTGTTCTGTGGTGGAAATGGGAAGCAAATGGATGAGACCTTTCTTCAATTCTTCTTTAACAACATGATAGTCTATTTTTATATGTTTCGTATGCTTATGAAACACTAGAGGATTTGCTGCAATGTATCTTGTTGAGTCATTGTCACAATATAAAAGAGATGATTGCTTAAAAGGAACTTTCAAATCTTGAAGAAGATAAACTAGCCATTGAATTTCACATGTAATAGTGGTCATTGCCCTGTATCCAACTTCACAAGAACTTTTTGATATTGTTACTTGCTTCTTTGATTTCCAGGATATAAGGCAATTTCCAAGATACACACTAAAATTGGTCACTAATTGTCTTGAATCACTACAGGTGCCCCAATCACTATCACAAAGGCTTTTAGATGGGCAAAACTGCTGGAAGAGAAAAATAAGCCAAGACTTGGACCTCCTTTAATATACTTGAGAATTATAATTGTTGCATTATAATGAGCAATTGTAGGCTTATCAAGAAACTAAGAAAGTTGATGAACAGAAAATGTTATGTCAGGTGGGGTATTAGTGACATAAGAGTTCCAATCAACCTTTTATAGGCATGAACATCGGTGAAAGACACACTTCCTGTAGAAGACAATTTAACAAGATTATCCATAGGAGTGACTGCAGGTTTGTAGGCTAAAAGACCTACATCTATTAACAATTTCAATGCATACTTCCTTTGATTCATCATTATCCTTTTATTACTTCTTGCTACTTCAAAATCAAGAAAATATCTTAAATCACCAAGATCCTTAATCTTGAATGTCTTATTCAAAGCTTCTTTGACTCGCTCAATCTCTTCTTTATCATTTTCTGGCAAAATTATATCATCCACATACACCAATAATGTTGTTAAAGATCCTTCAGAAAAATTAATAAATAAGGAATAATCATTCAAAGATTGAGTATATCCCGCAGAAATAAAAAAGGTTGACAATTTAGCAAACCACTCCCTACTAGCTTGGTTAAGGCCATATAAAGTCTTTTTTAATTTACAAACTTGTCCTGGTTAAATAGAAGTCAGTCCAAGAGGAGCAACCATGTATATATCTTCTTTCAACTCTCCATGTAAGAAGACATTATTTATGTCTAACTGTTTCAACTTCCAGTTATATATAGAAGCTAGAGAAAGAAGCAACATTATAGTGGTCATCTTTGCTATTGGAGAAAAAGTTTCAAAGTAGTCAATGCCCTATGTTTGTGTGTATCTCTTTACCACTAATCTTTCTTTATATCTTTCAATAGTCCCATCAGCATTATACTTTATTTTGAATACCCAATTGCAACCTATGACAGTTTTGTTCTTGGGAAGAACAACAGTCTCCCATGTTTGATTTAACTCCAAAGCAGATATCTCACACTGTATAGCCTTTCTCCAACAATCATATTTCACAGCTTCATAATAAGAGTTTTGCTCAACATGTGAAAAAATAGACATAACAAAAGATTTATAAGAATGTGATAATTAATTATAAGACAAAAGAAAATTCAAAGGATATTTAACTCTAGAAGATGTATTGAAAACATTGAGATTACAATGATAATCCTTTAGATACTCAGGTGGTCTTTTTGTTATGGTACTAATTCTAATTGACTGTGTTGTCTCATGATTTTTTGGTCTTTATGGGAACAAACTTCTTCGGGGATATGAATGTTTGATTCATGGTCATTATTAACATTATTTTCAATATTATCACAGGGTGCAAAAATGACTCGTGATGACTCATTCAAAATTGGTTGATCTTCTGTAAAAACATTTTGATCATGAATGTTTGCACTATTAGTTTCATTGCTAGTATCTTCAACCCTTTGATATTGAAAAACATGTTCATAGAAGACAACATCCCTAGACACAAAAATTTCTCTTGATTGAATATTCAACAAAATATATTCTTGTCCACCTTTTAAAACCAATAAAAACACATTTTGATGCTCTTGGATCAAATTTACTTCTATTTTTTGACAAAGTGCTAGCATAGCATAAAGATCCAAATACCTTTAATTGATTAAAATCTGGTGTAGTTTTGTAAAGCATTTCACGAGGAGAAAAATCATTTAAAATAGGTGTGGGAAGCATGTTTATTATATGCGCAACATGTATCATAGAATATGACCAATAAATTTTGAGTAAATGAGATTGTATCATGAGAGCTCTTGTTACATTTAATACATGACCATGTTTCCTTTCAACTATACTATTTTGTTGTAGAGTATTGACACATGAAGTTTGATGTATTATTCCTTTATAGATAAAAAAATTAGTCATGAAAAATCAGTCCCATTATCACTTCTTATTACTTTTATTGCTGTCTCAAATTGTGTTTGAATAAAAACAATAAAATTTTCCAACATCTTAACAACTTCATATTTTTATTTTAAAAGAAAAATCCATGTGTACCTTGAATAATCATGAACTATGGTCAAGAAATATTTATGACCATTGTCGCAACCAGGGTCACGACAGGGATGGCAGTTAAAAATAATTTATTTTAATTTTCAAAATAGAGGAGTCGCCACCATAGTTTATATCGAAAACTATGGAAAAATCGGAAAAGGATAAGACAAGTCCATGAAAACCGAATTTTGGGTCTGGGAGTCGGTTACGTGTGGGGAAGGTATTAGCATCCCCACAACGCCTGTCCTAAGATGGTACCTTTAATCAAATAAATGAAATGAGTATAATTTTCAAAATGTTTATTTTTCCAAAAAAA
>Ga0209489_109348_pt1 | contig 12299 bp, 8 predicted proteins | sample SiratrowhiteBW_FD_187527 | JGI IMG/M metagenome (GOLD analysis project Ga0209489, IMG submission 187527) | Root nodule microbial communities of legume samples collected from California, USA - Siratro white BW (SPAdes) (version 2) | ecosystem: Host-associated > Plants > Roots > Nodule | place: USA... | reverse complement strand
AAATATTTAATTAAGATAATTAAAATTAATTAAAAATTTATAAATTTTAAAAATAAAATCATATTAATTAAAATTAAAAAATAACAAAACAATTAATTAAAATTTATAAAATACATACTTATAAATAAAAATATCTGAATTAATTGATCTCAAATCATTCTTAAAACATAAATTAGTTCTGAAATATAATATATATTTTAATATTTTATTTTTAAAATTTTTAAAAGTTAAAAATGTTAATAAATGTATATGAGAAAAAAGAGAAAATAACAAAGATTATTCTTTGAAGACGATATATTTATACTAAAATTTAATATGTCATTTGTTATGTATTATTATTACTTTATAAATTTTGTATTATTATTATTATTATTTTATAATTTTTAATAATTATTAGAGTTCACTTAAAAAGAGAGTAAATATGATTTATTATTAAAAAACTAAATATATATGACACAGTTCTCAATATCTATTCATCCAATGACCTATATCTCAAATCTCATATAACATCTTAAAATAATTTTGAAACAAGAGAAGAGAAGAGAAAGGAGAAACTAAAACGACTGGGAGGACTACTGCAAAGACCATTTCTTTGTTTCCTCGTTCAGCCCAACTCAACCGGACTCTCAACTCAGTTTTAACTTGTTCATGTAGGATTTATATTTTTGTTGCGTGCGGGTGATAATTGGTTCAGCTTGATTTCAATGGTATTTTCTTTCCTTATTGAAAATCAGATCTGTCTTCCTCTTTTATCAATCTATGAAATGTAGAATGAATTTAGAGGAAGTCCCACATTGCATGCATCAGATCTATATATTTTTAATGTCAGTTTGTTTTAAGATAAAATATTACTTATTCTACCAATTCGATCACTTCTGTTTTTCTATTAGAAATCATATTTGTGCTTCTCTTTTATCAATCTATGAAATGGAACACACCGAACAGTAGGATGAGTTTGAAAGAAGTAATTTACTCTATATTTCAGCTTAAGGTTTAGATTAACTTTGCCCAGATAAGAGTTCACAATACGATGGTTGTCTTTTTCAATCCAAAGAATAGTTTATAAAAGTTGTAAGTTGTAGCTTAATTGCATCATCACGACACACTCAACATGAATTATATGGTTGTGAATATGGATGGTGTATCAGTAACGGTCAATGATGGAATCTACTAAATATACATCATCGATCTCACTATGACATTCCAAGCTAAGCTTGAAAACATTAGTAGAAGGATCTATATGAGACAGGAAATGATGTACGAAATACTCGAGAAGTGAAGAATCTTCGAATGATGAGTCATGGAAGTTAGGCATGCTACAAAAAACCCAAAAATACTTCCATTAATTACTTAGAATACTTGTTTGAACAACAACTTTTGCATCTAGAGTAGAAAGTATGCGATGGATAGTCTCATCTGGTAACTTAATTTGTCTTCTTTCTTTACTCTATCACTTCTCTTATTCTTTTTTTTTCTCCTTTGCTGAGTTCAAAGTTCATCTCTGTGATGTTTGTTCTCCTCATTCTTCCAAAATTTCTTCTTTCTTTACTTTCTCCTTCACAAATACCTAATTTTACAAGTACATTTAAGTTCCTATGACACCATTAGTAAAAAGAAATATTTTTAGTTTTATATTTTTTTTTAAATTTTGTTTTATTTAAATTCATTTTATTATATTTAAATTCCTAGAGAAACTTTGAAGTTTCTCGATGGAGGTATTTTTGGGCTTTTGTATCGGTGCCTAACTTCCGTGACTCATCATTTGTTGATTCTTCTCGAGTATTTCGTACATCATTTTCTGTCTTATAGAGATCCTTCCACCAATGTTTTCAAGGTTAGCTTGGAATTCATAGTGAAATTGATGATGTACATTTAGTAGATTCCATCATTGACCGTTACTCATACACCATCCATATTCACAACCATACAATTCATGTTGAGTGTGTCATGATGAAACTTCCTCAACTTACTTTTTTTTGTAATTCTCTTACTATTCTCAAACTTTGTTTCAAATCCACTTATAGTATCACTTTAGGTTTTCCTTCCCTTAAACATTTGTTCCTTTGTAATTGTCAATTTTGAGTGTGGACTGAAAAACTCTCTTCGATCCATTTTAAGACTGTGTTAATTTGAAATATTTACATTTTTGTGGTTTGTCACTACTTTGGGGAAATAAATATGTTTAAAATCTTTGATCCCCACCTTACATATTTGAATATATCAAGATTGATAATGGATGAGAAATTTGATGCTGACTGTGTTATTGAACTTGAATATTTTAAATATTGTGATTCTAATTTGTATTATTTTTCTAGCGAGATTAACCTTTCTTTGTTAGAGGAAATAGATTCGCAGTTTGTTTTTACAATTCAAAAGCTCTATGTTCAAATCCTATCTTAATAATTCAAATGACATTTATCAACTCCAATAAAGTTTGTATAGTTCACATTGATAGTTAAGAATTTACTTAAATTAAAATAATGTATCTTAAGTATATTGTTTTAGTTTTTTTTTTTTTAACAAAATCTTCACTGTTTTTTTGAGACGCGTTTAATCTGACTAACATCTACATTATATCAACTCACATTCAGAATATATAAGTAGTTAGATGATGTTCAGACATCATGTTAAAAAAATGTGGATAGAACACAATTTTTTTTTTAGGTTTTCTAAATAATTTTTTTATAAAAAAATAAAAGTCAAATATCATATATAATGAGATAAATCTTCTTTCCCATACCCTATATCTATAATTAATGGTAAATGTAAACACGTATATTTAATTAATCTTCAGCGTAGCACTTGTACTATATCGGTTTTAGACGTTATAATTATATAAATTATATAATAAAAGTCTAAAGAAAAAAAAAACTCTAAATAAATAAAATCTCAAATAGTTTATAATGACAATATGAAGAAGTTGGTGGAAAAAAGTCTTAATTGGTGAAAAAAAGAATGGTTTTCTTAAGTGACAACTTCATCCAATCTTTGAACTATCTTGTCATTCACTTAGTCTAGTTCTTATTTATATTTGTCATTGTTTTAGGATGTAATGTATTTAGGAATGTTATGTTCTTTAAATAAAATAGTATTTAATTTTCTAATTTGGGATGTTCTCTCAAAATAGTAAATTGATTGTACATTGTTTCTAGAAATGGTTTGTAGGATAATCATATTAAATGGGTTGAAAGATCTCTTTAGACTTTTGATTCAATATATATATTTTTTAATAAAAAAGTTATATATAATAAATCATATATTCTTTTAATTAAATAAATATCATACATAAATATTTGTGTCATAATTAACTATATATTATCATAATGTTGAATTATTTTTTAACAAATAAACAAGTCATTTGGTTTGACTAATTCTAAGGAAATAATAATCTATTTTAATTAACTTGTATAAAAAAAAAGTTGAATTCAACAGCTTATTTTTAATATTTAAAATATATAACTAAGAATGTCTAATAAAGATATTATAAATATAATTTTCATAGATGAAATAACACTTGCTTTATGAAGATATTCCAAACAAGTTATCTTTATCAAAACTTGCAATTTAAATTATGTGAAGACATTATAAATTAAATTGAAATATCTTGACTGGATATTTTGAATCTTACACAAATACGTGTCAATGTGTTATCGTTATGTCACTTGATATTTGAACTTTGTGACAGTATTCATTACAATTTAAATTATGGGAAGACATTATAAATTAAATTGAAATATCTTGGCTGAATATTTTGAATCTTGCACAAATACATGCCAATGTGTTATCGTTATTTCACTTGATATTTAAACTTTGTGACAGTATTCATTACAATTTAAGTTGAAAGATTTGGACAAACAGAATACATAAGAAGATATAGATATTATAAGTGTACATACAATAGCCAAACACAACGCATGCAACATATATTTTAGGAGTGAATACTCCACATGCAAACAAAAAGCATACAAGATATAATATATCAGTTCAAAGTATTTATTGGCATGTAGAGATTATAGACATTATTTATTGGCATGTAGAGATTATAGACATTATGTTTACTAGTGAATGTGAAATGTTATTATTATTATCTTAGCATACTAGTTCTTTATATATATTTTTTGCCTTATGAATGTTCATACAAATTATGTTATTGTCGATGAAATATAACATTATGTTTCAACTCGTTATTTATAGTATGCCTTGACTATACATTCATTCTAACAAGATACAATTTTTTTTTTTAATTTGTAAAAAATAATATTATTAAATTTTGCTAAACATTATTTACCTTCAAAAGAGTTCTTCACAAAAATGTATCATCATATATTCAAATTCAGCAAATGCTATATTAAAAACTGTACAGACAACAAATAAATAAAGAAAAGAAACAATTAAAAAATTCATCATACGAACTAGTTTGACTTAATTAAAGACAACTTAATACCTTCAAAAATACCCGTTAATATGCAAACTAAAAATGCGGGGATCCATTTTCAATATGTGAAAGAGAAGAAAAAAATTAATAATAATAAAAAATAAAAATGTTAAATAAAAGTAAAACATAGCGTCATCAAAAAATTATTTGGAATACTCTTTTCTAACTTTTTGCTAATATTATTTAAGTTTTCACATCATAATCCAAAAAAAAAACCCAAAACTAAAAATAATAAAAATAAATAAAATGAGATCATTCTCAACTTACATTCCCTTGACTGTAAAAATATCAAAATTTCTTTACCTTCGAATTTAATAACTACTATGAGCCATAGAAGTTGGAAAGTAGAAGGGAGAAGAACATAAAAGTTGGTAAGTAGTGCTGTAAAAATATCAAAATTTCTTTACCTTCGAATTTAATAACTACTATGAGCCATAGAAGTTGGAAAGTAGAAGGGAGAAGAACGTAAAAGTTGGTAAGTAGTGGTAGGCGACGGCGACAAATAAAAACTTATCTTGAGTTGACGTGAAATACTAAATAAACTTACTTAGTTTTAATAATTTTTAAAAGATTAATAAATACTTTAAATAGTTAAAAATAAGATCTTTCATCGTTAAAAAATATAAAATAAACAACTTTATCTTAAAATATAATCTAAATATAAAAATCTTAATATAATATTTTTTATTTATAAAAAATTAATAAATAAATAGAAAATACAGTATGCTCATCTGAAATTAATAATATTACTAATATTAAAAAGGTTTTAATCAGATTTATAATATAAATGAAAAATTTTATTTTATATTTAAATGATATATAATATATTATATATACTCTTCTGATAAACTTTTTTGAAACATGAGAAAAAAAAGCATTCTTTAGTTCTTAAGATTTTAAATTTTTCTAAATTAATTTTTAAATTTTATATCTCTAACACTAATTTGCATACGATTACCAAATTAATTATTTTCAAAATCTGAAAAATATAATCATTTTTTCACTTTCTATTATCTTTTATTATTTTAATACCAACAAAACTATTATAATTACAAAACCATCTTTAATCTTTGAAATTTGTGTTATTTTTTTATGTTTTCATTATCAATAAATTATGTAATAATATTTATCTTAAAAAATAATTACTTAATTCAATAATAATCAACTAATGATATTAATTTTTATAATATATTTCACTAAATGCATAGAATAAATTATGTCATCATGTTAAATCAAATAAAACAACTAGAGAGGTGGATAGAAAAATAAGAGTCATGTCTTACTCTGATCTCCATTTAGCTTTAAGCAAACCTCTTCCTATCTCTAACAGTTATATTTTTTTTTTCTGCTGCTTCAATATTTTTCTTTCATAATCATTATTATGTGTATTGCAATTACCAACAAAGACAATTAGATAATCAGTTTTAAAGTCCAAAAACTACAAAAATTAATGGATCTGGATCATTCACCTTGACAATAAAAGGGACAATATTTCCTAAAAAAATAAAACTAATTGTCATAACACAATAATAAAGAAAAAGAACATGTTGAGAGAAAGGTTGAAAGATGTTTAAAGTACAATTAAATACATAATAAAATTATATATAACATTCTATATATATTTTTTCATCAATTTTTAAAATATTAGAAAAATATATAAAATATATTATCATAAAGATTTCAAGTATTTTCACAAAACATTTTAAATGTTTTAAATTAATTTTTAAATTTATGCGTGAAATAATTCAGAGACAATGTGGAATATTTGAATGCATACATACTATAGGAAAATAAATGAAAAAAATTATATAAATATATATTAACGGTTAATAAATCAATTTTTCATACTAAATATATAATAATATAATCATTTATATTTTTAATAATACAGTATTTATCGATAATTTTTATATAATCTCATACAAATTTATTATATTTATGTGAGTTGAACATATTTTCCATCAAAATTGTTTTCTAACATTGCTCTTGTACAAAGAATTTATTATTGTAAATTAAATAAATTGTTTTATTCTTTTTTATTAGAAAAGTAATTTATAAATACGAGAATACTTTACTAGTCCAATTCATTTACAACATGCACGTGTTGAATGATTTGTGAGTGATTTTTTTTATTAATAAAAAAATCTAAATTTAATTGAATGGAGCACACAGAAGGGGTTATAAGCATAAGATTTATCTATGGATGTAGGATAAGATTTATCTATGGATGTAGGATTGTTTGGTTCGGATTCATTTGAACAGAATGATCATTTGGAGCACTCATTTTTAGAAAGCAAAAGAAATAGATGATGTGGGAGAAGCATTAAGATTTACGTACACAGAATGTTTATTATTGTATATTCTCTTTGTGTTTGAATGGATATTAGCCCTATAGGATAGTATTGGGTTTGATGGGTTTTGTTTTTACATGATGTTTATGTAGTTCATGAGACTATATGTGTTTGGCTAAGATTTATTTGTTTTATTCTCTCAAGAGACATTTGTGTAATAGGATTGGAATACTCGTTAAGTGTTTCTATTAATTATAATTTTTTGTTGTTCAAAGAAAAAAAAAGCAAAAGGAGTTATCAAACTCTTTATATAACTACCAATCTACGCTATATAAATTAGAGTTTTTGTACTTTTTAACTATGTGGTTTTTTTTTCAGTTTTTACTAAAGAGGTGCAAATTCTTTTTTCAAAAATGAGTAAGTCATGCTGGCATGAATTTAAACAAATACGAAATAAAAGAAAATAAAACTGAAGTCGCGTCAATATTAACTTTTTTACTTGAACTCATGTTTGAATAATACAATTTATCGATTTTTATAAAAGAAAATTACACCTGTTTGATAAATATTGAAAAAATTTACACTAATTTAGTGCTTTCACCGGAGATATAATCATATTAGGCTAATCTTTGAAACTTATGACAAAATGATAAGTTGCTAGGTATTATTTCTACAATATAAATTTACTACATCTCCAAGTGCACCTCTAATTTTCAGATCAGATAAGATGCATAGCCTTGTAAGTTATAACACTTTGATGCTTTTATTCAAGGTTATATTTTTATTCCTCCAACCAATAAGATCTGCGTATGTGATGTCCTCATTCTTAGTCAGTGTGCAGCATTAACACCTATATAACCTATATTACTCATAAATATAGGTTAGTTGGTATTATTCACAAATATAGATTTATAAATATTAACTACGACTTATTTATGTGGATAATACTTACATATAATATAGGTTAGTTGGTATTATTCACAAATATAGATTTATAAATATTAACCACGACTTATTTATGTGGATAATACTTACATATCTATATCCACTTACAAACTTATATTTGTGAATAAGACTATTACTACTAATAATAATATTATGTCTCATTAGTGATATTCGTATCAATTTATTAATAATAGTATTATTAAAGCTTAATACTATTAATAATATTAATATTTTTATTGATATTACTAATATTATAATTAATATTAATAATATTTCTAACATTTTTAATGCTATTATTATTAATAATATTATTATTATTTTTATTCATATTATTATCATCATTGGGATTATTAATATTATCATCATTAATATTATATTTATTATCATTATTATTTTTAATATTATTATTTTTTTATTTTTAGTTATAATCTTATTAAAATTATTATTATTATCAATATTATTATATACTTTTCAAATTATTAATGTTGTTTTTAATATTTTTAAATTTTTCATATTATTAATGTTTATATTACAAAATAATATTAATGATATTAAAGTTATTATTTTTTCTTTTATTTGTATTAATATTAATAACATTATTATTACTATTTATATTAATATTATTATTATTATTATTATATATTTTCTTAATATTCTGAATATTATTACTACTTCTATTAATATTATTTATATTTATATAAAAAGTATTTTTAACATTATTAATATTTTTATTTCTATTATTTTAAGTTGTATTAAAAATATTTATGATATTATTATTAAGAATTATATTAATGTTATAAATTATAATATTATAATATTAATGTTATAAATTATATTAATACTATAGTTATAAATATTACAAATATTATTAATATTGTTTTTACCAATATTATAACTATTATTATTAATATTATTATTGATATTATAGTTATTATCGTTAATAAAAATAAAAATAATATTTGGTATTAATATTATTATGAATAATAATAGCTTTATCATTATTATTATTAGTATTATTATTAATACTATATTTTTTCATATTATTAAAGTTGTTTTTAATATTATTAATTATTTAATTTGTTGAAGGAGTGTAAAGGAAGGTTCACAGTACAACCAAGGTACTGCTTTGTAGGGTTTAGGAGCATCCTAAGGTAAGCATGCAGACCATCCTTAGGCTTTGTTATTTAGTTTTTGTATTTTTCATTCACTGTCTTCGATAACTCCATGTGCCCTAAAGTGCCCATAGTGATATTATGTTCCACCATCAACTTTTATTTTAATAGTCAAAAATAAATAAAGTAGAATGAAACACTTTATAAGTGTTCTAACTCTTATACAAAGCAAGTCTGATAAAAAGATTCACAAAAGTCAAATCACCTAACTCAGAAAAAGTAAAATCAAACTAAACCTGAAAAAAACACATACTAGTGACACTTTTTTCTTTTGATGCATTCATTTGACCACTGATCTCTCCATCATAAATCATAAAAATCTTGAAGATAACTTTTGATGACATGTTTTAATGTTTTAATATTGTAAAATTAATTTAAATTAAATTTCATTTACCTTGAGAGTTATTTTTAAATTCAGGATAAAACAACCATTTATAAAGTATCTATTGCTGATTAACCTTATTTTTTTATTAAATAAGAATATAATTAATCATAGAGATTACAATCATTAACAAAATCTTAAGAATAATATTTAAAGAAAATATAAATTTTAAAAATAGATAATATTAATTAAAATTAAAAAATAACAAAAATAGTTAATTAAAACTTATAAAATATACATTTGATACATTTAAATTAATTGATTTAAAATCACCAGTAAAACATAAATTAATTATGAAATATAAGCTATATTTTAAGATTTTTTTTAATTTTTTAAATGATAAAAAATGCTAATACATGGGAGAGTGAGCAAATAAGAAAATTATCCTTTCAAGATAGTGTATTTATATTAAAATTTAATATATTTAATACATCTTTTTATTGTATATTATTATTTTATAAATTAATCATGTTGTTATTGTTTTCGATATTATTATTATAAATATTATTTTAATTTTATTATTATAAAATTTATATTTATTATTTTATATTATTTTTTAAATATTATTATTATATAACTTTAAATAATTATTAGAATTCATTCTTATTGCGAGAGTAGATAGAAATTTTTATTATTAAAAAAATAAATATAGGAAGACACAGTTTGTAATGTTCTTTTATTTCTTTTCCGTGTATCTTGAAAGATGGTGAAAAAATTTTGGTACTATCGTGTGTATCTCTTCAAAGATAATAAAATAAGTTTGGAAGAAGAAGAAAGAAGTAAAGGCCGATGCGATAATGTCATGGTGTTGCACGATGGTGGCAATTGGTTTAGGTTAGTTTCAATAGTATTTTCTTTTCTTATTATAAACCAAATTAAAATTTACCTTGACTGTGAAAGCATCAAGATAGAAAATAAAAAATAAAAGATAAACAAGAAAAGAAAAAAAAAAGAAAGAGATAACAAGAGGAGGCGGAGATGAGGTTTGATTATATGAGAAACCTATATTGAATTGAGGGAAACATTAAATAAATTTACTTAGTTTTAATAATTTTTAAAAGATTATTAAATACCTTAAACTTTGTGTAAAATAATTAATATAAAATAATTAAAAATAAGATATTTCACCTTCAAAAATAATATAAAATAAACAATTTTATAGTAAAATATAATTTAAATATAAAAATGTCAACATAATATTTTTTCTTTTTAAGAAATCAAAAATAAATAAAACTAAAAAAAAGTATTTGAGGGATTTTTTCCTAACAAAATCAGGAAGAAAACACTGTAGATATCAGATCCTTTATACAACCTAATAAAAATGTCAACATAATAATTTTTATCTTAAAAAATTAATAAATAAATTTAAAACATAATATGCTGATTACAAAATAATTACTGTTAAACAATTACTCCTTTCAAACGAAAGTTAGGTATTAAGGCAAACAAGATCCCTAACGTGGATCCTTCTAATGGCTTAATAAGGTGATAGGTAAAAATACCCTTATGCTCTCCATTCTAACAAGATATAAAATCTTTTTTTTTAAATAATATTGTTCACAAAAAAATTCTTCAAAAAAATGCATTATAACATATTTAAATTTAGCAAATGCTATACTAAAAATAGTGCAGACAACAAATAAATAAAAAAAAACAATGAAAAACAAGTTTAAAATTTTTCATCATACCAGCTAGTTTGACGCAATTAAACACAATTTATTACTTCCAAGAATACCTGTCATTCTGTAAACTAAAACTAAAAATGTTTGGTATTCACTTACAATCTGTAAAAGAGAAGAAGAAAATTAATAATAAAAAATATATAAACATATTAAATAAAAATAGAACAATATAATGTCATTAAAAATTTATTTGGAACACTCTCTCCTATCTTTTGCTACTACGGTTTAAGCTTTCATATCATAGTCAAGAAAAAAACTCAATCAAAATTAATAAAAATAAATAAAATAAGATTATTCTCAATTTATATTGCTTTTTATAATTCAATAACTACTACGAGGCATAGAAGTTGATAAAGGAAAAGAAGATAAAAGTTGGTAAAAGAGAAGGTGGTGGTAACAACAAATAAAAGATGAAAGCAAGAGAAAAATAAAAAAAATAGATTCGTATTAACGAATCATTGAAGTGAGGAAATGAAAAGAGAAAGAGAGAGGTGAGAGAAGGTGAACCTGAATCTGAAGAAGATGAAGCTGAAAAAGACGAAGCTGAGAAGGAAAAAGTGAGTGTGTTGAGAGAAATGAAATGGGAGTAGAGATAGCGGCCCAAGTGAGGGTTTTTTCAACTTTCAAAATTTAAATTATATTTTTTACTATTACTCATTATTAGTATTGTAAAAATTCTTTTCACAAAAGACTTTAAATGTTTCTAAATAAATTTTAGATTTATGCCTGAAATAATTTAGAGACAATGTTAAATATTTTGATGCATATATACTGTACAAAAAAATGATATATATATATATATATATATATATATTAATGATTAATAAATCAATTTTTCATATAAGAATAGTATTATCATTTATATTTTCAGTATAATATAGTATTTATTGATAACTTTTGTACAATCTCGTACAAATTTGTTATATTTATGAGTTGAACATTAATATATATATATATATATATATATAATTTTAAATCAGGAACTTTGTACATAATATATTTTTACAAAGCAGAAACATGAAAGATAAGTTGATAAGGTTCAATTGAATTATATTTTGTTATCTTTTTTAACTTCAAAATTACTAAATCAATTTTTAATATTTTCATTTTACTGTTTTCAATATCAGCAAAAAATATAATAATTTTTTATTTAAAAAAAGTAATTAATTTAATAATAATAAGTGAGTAAAAATTAATTTATCGGTTTGTGACTACGTTAATTAAATATAGTGTCTTAATTAATATCTAAATAATATCAAATAATACATTTTATTTTAAGAATTATTGGAAAAATAAGATAATATTTTTTATGTTTTATAATTATGAAATTTTTTTACTTTGTATTCTGTTTTTTTTTTCAATATCAGAAAATAATATAATAATATTATTTTT
>Ga0209489_109346_pt1 | contig 12305 bp, 10 predicted proteins | sample SiratrowhiteBW_FD_187527 | JGI IMG/M metagenome (GOLD analysis project Ga0209489, IMG submission 187527) | Root nodule microbial communities of legume samples collected from California, USA - Siratro white BW (SPAdes) (version 2) | ecosystem: Host-associated > Plants > Roots > Nodule | place... | reverse complement strand
TCTCTTCCGCGAAGGAAAGCTCACCCACTATGAGAGAAGCGATCCGGATTCCGACAGAAAGGAAATGGCCAGACTGCAGAAAGAACTCAAAAATATCACACTGGAGCGGGATATCTTGAAAGAAGGCGCCGGAATCCTGCACCGGGACAAACGCTCTGTATACCAGTTCGTAAGGGAAAATACGGGCAGATTCCCCGTCGGGAAGATGTGCGGTTTTTTCAGGCGACTCCCAGCTGATTAATATTATGTTGATGACATTATTGTAATCTGATTTTATAAATAATTCATTTATGGGTATTTTGTCTAGTAATTTACCCTGATTCATATTCATAATATTGATTTACGAACATAATAATCATTTCAAATTGTCACGCTCAAAAACGACTATTAAGATACAGATTTACAATAATTTAAAAGAACTTATTTTCTTTTCTAGTCGACACTAATGTTATAATGTATATATTTATAGAATTGAAAACCCAAAAAATCTATCGATAACTAAAATACTTATGAGATTAAAACCAGTTGGTAAAAAAGAACTTACCTACATACTATTCCTTTGTATTACTGTGAATTATGCCCAAAATGGAACATTAAAAAAAAATAAAACCACACCGAGCACTAAATCCAAACTAGAGACATTAGCATCAATTGAAAAAGTCTGTCAAACCATAATAGACGATTATTACGTTAATCCAAATAGTATTACTTTAACTGAAAATAATATTAGCAGCACTTCCACAGATAAAAATTTGCTTGAAGTATTCAATGATATTTCAGTTGAACTTCAAAAAAATAAAAATAGTACTACCGAAAATCTGGGATCGGAAGCTAAAGTAAATAGTGAACCGTCATTTAACGAAGTGTATCCAAAAGAAAAATATGAAGCTTTAATAGCTCATGGAACTGCTTTTGTCAAAAAATCTGAATTACTTTCACAATCGTTGCAAAAGAAAGCAACCGAATTTGACTCTGCTGCTAAAGCAAATAATATTGAAGAAGTTAAAAATATTTACACTAAAATGGGATTGGCATTTCATGTTATGGGCACTAAGCTTGATAGCGCAATACTTGAATTGAGAAGAACACAACCGTCTATAGTTGAAACCTATACAAAAATGACGACTGTTAGCAACGAAACAGATACCCTAAAAAAAGTAGAAACTACCGTTGATGCCACAAGCAGTATGGTTGGAATCCTATATTATTTATCGGCTATTAAAAATTGCAATACTGTTATCTCTAAAATTCAAGAACATTTGGCACAATTATCTAAAGTGTCAGGCACCCAAAAAGGATGATTTCAGTAGCGGTCCATACAAATTGTTTAATATTATTTTGAAGTCTGAATACATCATAAATTAACCAACCATTTTGAATATTAATATTACTTAAAATGCATAAAATAAAAATCCTACTACTATTTCTTTCCCTTTCGTTATCCTGTTTTTCACAGCTGAAGACCAACAATCAAAACGGAATTTATAAAGATTTGTATCGTTTAAATTTAAATGATTCGGTCAAATTAGTCGTTTATGGTCGTACCTTTTACAAAGAAGGTCTCACAGCATATGAAATAGATGATATCACAGATGCAGTAATATTACGCCGAAACTCATACGAATCATATGAATTTAATAAATATGGTTTGATATCAAAACATTTTTACGATTCGATAGTATATGCCCCAAAAGATCTTCAAAATAATTTCAAATATGAATTGGGTAAAAAGGTGTATCGAGTACCCGATTGGACGGGAATGGTTAATTTAAATATGCAAAATGTGAATAAAATTACATTAAAGAGGTCTAACTGTTTTAAATATTCAGACTCGGATTTTGCGTATAAATATAAATTCGATAAAAACGGTAAAATAACTGCTGAAAAAGAATATTTTGTAGACAAAGATAATTCTAATAATATAATTGAAACCCAGCTATACCAAACCAAAAAATATATATACGATCTAAAAGGCAACTTGGTACAGCAACGGTTATTTTATGAAGGTGAATACAAGAACGAAAATTATAATACGGAGAAAGATGGGGCGCATGAAAAATGGATCTATGAATATGATGTTAAAAATCGCTTAATTAAAGTGACTAATATGAATGCTGTAGACTCGCAGATTGAACAAGAGCCACGTATAGAACTGAAATACAAATATCATCCTATCGAAAATTACGTTACTGAGGTTGAAATATTTTACGACGATGGTTTTAAATTAAAATATAAAACAGCCAAATTTTATTATAACAAAAATGCGGATATCATAGCATGTGAATACGTAAATGATATTTTACAAAAACGAGAAAAAGTCTTTTACGAATATGAGTATGATAGTCATAACAATTGGATAAAATGTAAACTTAGACATAATTCCATGCAGGACGAGGTGATTAAAAGTATAAAAAGAAAAATTTCATATTATGGAAATTAAATTGGATGTTAAAAAAGTTATTGCAGGTTTTGCAATGATATACTGTAGCCTTTGCGGTGCCCAGGAAAACAAAATAAAAGAAAACAGATCGTTAAATTTAAACGGTTCCGTTAAGACCGTAAATACATTTTATTCCTTTTACAAACAAGACATTACTCCACTTGTAAAATATCGTGTATTAGTTGAAAACGATATTGCTAATGATGATTCTTACGAATTTAATAAAGAGGGACTTCTTATACAAAAAGCAATAACTTTTAGAACCAAAGGTTATGAAGATCGACCGCAGGGGAGATTATATAAATACGAATATAATGACAAAGACTATATTTTAAAGAAAGATTTGGTGCCATACCTAAGCATTTTAAAACCATTATCCATTGATTTGGATTTACAAATCCAGACAAATTTTGCTATTGAAAATAGATTTAAAAATGACAAAGATTATAAAATAGCCAAACTAGACAGCTCAAATATAGTGCTAAATCAATATCAAGATCGATATAAAGATCTAAGGCAGTTTCAATATCAATATAAAACTGAAGGAAATAAAATTATTGAAGAAAAGATTTATTATAAACCTAAACCTGAACAAAAAGTATTTACATCACCTTCAGAAAAAGAACTACTGTTAGTAAAGACATATAACTACGATTCGAAAGGAAACCTAACAGAATGTAATTTTGATTCAAAGAACACAAGCCCGTATAGCGACACTAATTCAGACAATAAATTTCATTATGCCTGTGACACTAAATTTAAATGTTACTACGATGACAAAAGCAAAATCGCCAAGATAACTTGGAGTAATTATTTAGGAATATTCCTTACTGCAATTTATACTTACGACTCTACCAATACCTATATTCAAAAAATACATATTACAGGCCAACAAACTTATCCCTACCCAAGTGATGAAATGGTTTTCAACTATAATGAAAATAACGATTTAGTGGAAGTCAATTTTATTAGTGAAGATGAAATAAATCAGCCAGCAAACAGATATTATGAATATGAATACGATAATCATAAAAACTGGATTAAGTGTAAGATGTATTTAGAAGGAAATAAAAATGAAGTAACAGCTACAATGGAGCGAAAGATTCAATATTTTAAATAGCAGATTGTTGAAAATCTGAAACTGGAGCTGCCTTCAAAAGTGCCACAAATACTTAAGTCAGATTTTAAAAAATAATTAATTATTTTTTCAGCTACATAAATTTTGGGATTGATTTCTCTACTAAAAAACCAATAATAAATCGTTGTTGAATTACATTGCAAACTATTTAAAATACTTTAAAAAAAATTGTCTGAGTGCCGCATAAATGCTTAACTTTGTCTTTCAACCAATTAAGAATTATAACATTATTTAAACAGATAATTTGCTCCGGAACTTTTCAAAATTTATAAAAATGCACAAAAAGTTCATGGCAAAATCGTGGCAAAATAACGAGAAAATATTAGGGAATGCAGTATAAAAGGGGGATGCAACATTTTTGTTCGAATCCCTCTTTCTCCGCTGAGAGCTTAGAAAGAGACTTTTCAAAGTTTACAAAAAAAGCTAAAATTCACAAAAAACCCTGCAAATTAGAAAATTTACAGGGTTTCTTCTTTTATACCGCTTTTCAATATTTTCAAAACCGCACAGAAATTTCGTGGTAGAATCACGGCAGAAAATCGCAATTGAAAAATGAACAAAACCAACGATACTGAACTTTGGTTCGAATCTGGAGTGAGTTCGGAAATATTCAACTCAAAATTTGGTTTATTTTACAAACAAGTTACTTATAATCCACTGATATCCAAAAACTTGACATAACAAAATCCCAACAAAATAATTATATTCTCGCCAAAACAGCAATGTCCCTGCCAGTTAAACCCTCCAAATCTTGTTTTTACCATTACCATTTTCGAATCTAATTATCAATTTTTCGTTTTGGTTATGACAATCCTCATTTAAGCAACGCCATTATCTCTATTTGGAACCAACTTTGCCGTTATATTTATACAATTAAAAAATGGAAAATAAACAGAAAGAAAAAGTTTGGTTCATTACAGGATCTTCAAGAGGTTTTGGAAAAATATGGACAGAAGCCGCCCTGAAACGCGGAGACAAAGTCGCAGCTACGGCACGCAACATTAATAGCATTGCCACATTAAAAGAAATGTATGGCGATCAGGTTTTGGTTCTTGAAGTGGATGTAACCAATGCCTCGCAAGTGCAGAATGCCATCAGTGAGGCCAATAGATATTTTGGAAGATTAGATATTGTGTTCAATAATGCAGGATATTCTCTGGTGGGCACCATCGAAGAGAGCAGCACCGATGAGATAAAGGCCATGTACGAAACCAATATTATGGGACCTATCCATATAATTCAAGCGGCATTGCCTATACTGCGGGCTCAAGGTTATGGCCATATTTTGGGGACATCCAGCGCCGTTGGCATTTATAGCAATCCTCTTATTGGTTATTACTGTTCTTCAAAATTTGCGTTTGAAGCTATCTATGATAGTTTATCGAAAGAAGTTGCCACATTTGGCATCAAAGTAACGCTGATTGAACCTGGGGCATACAGCACTGAATTTGGCAGTGCCGAATCGCTAAAAATAGCCAGCAAAAAAATAGCGGATTATGATGATTTAAAAAGCAGGTTGATTGAAAATTTACAAAAGCTGGAACGAGGAAATCCTATTGCCACTCCCGAGGCTATATTTGCAGTTGTAGATGCTGAAAATCCACCATTGAGATTGCTTTTGGGTAAAAATGATTTGCCATATATTCAACAAACCTATGCTGAACGTCTTCAGGAATGGGAAACTTGGAAAACTGTTTCAGAAGCAGCTCAAGGCTAATACCATCTATGATGTTTTTGACGTGCTTTTATTCGCTTTTTTTATAGGGAAAAAGCGAATATTGCTTAACTTGTATTCTAGAATTTTTATAACATGGTTTCAAAAAAATCGAATCAATCCATAAAAAGATTCAATACGCTGGCTGACGTAATGGAGGCATCTGGTTTTCCGCCCCCAAAGCATCCTTTAATCGTTTTGCTAAACGGAGTGGACAAGCCGCTTAAAGGCCATGCGCCTAAAAAATCGCACGTGTTGAATTATTATAAAATAGCTTTTAAACCAAATGCCGGAGGAGAGTTGATGTACGGCAAGACTAAATTTGATTTTAAAGAGGGAGGTTTGTTTTTTGTAGCTCCACAGCAAATTCTATCTTCAATAGAAGATAATGATAAAGAGGAAACTGCACAACAAAAAATACTTAGTCCGCAGATCACACTGCTTATAGATCCTGATTTTTTACTGCAATACCCATTGGCACAAAAGATCCATCAGTATACCTTTTTCTCTTATGCTGCCAATGAAGCGCTTCACCTTTCGACAAAAGAAAAAGAAACCATTCTATCGCTATTCAGAAATATTGAAGAAGAGCTTGAAAACCGTATAGACGAAATGAGCCATAATGTGATCATATCTCAAATTGAATTATTATTAAACTATGCACAACGTTTTTATAATAGGCAGTTTCTTACGAGAAAACAAAACTATTCTAGTCTTACCGATCGTATTGATCAGTTGCTGGAGGATTATTTTAATAGTGATAAGGCCTTGCATGCTGGAGTTCCAACCGTTAATTATTTAGCTGATCAGCTACATATGTCAGCAAGTTATTTAAGTGATCTATTAAGAAAACTTACCGGGCAAAACACCCAACAAATTATTCATGATAAAATGATTTATCGTGCTAAAAATAAGTTATCTTCTACAGCTCTTAGCATTTCTGAAATTGCATTTGAATTAGGTTTTGAACAGCCTCAATCCTTTAGCAGATTATTTAAATTAAAAACCAAACAGAGCCCACAACAATATAGAGCTCAATTCAATTAATTTTTACAATTTGCTCATTTCAGTAATTTTTTTTTTAAAGGAGTGTTGTGACAGCGTACGTTTACCAGAAATCTATACTGGCAAAAGCTTTAGGAATTTCCTATCTTCCATTTTTACATATCCAAGATCTTTGTATAATGTACTAGCGGCATCTTTATAAAGCTGTATATTTGATATGGATTGGAATAAATTAAAAACAAACCGAAACAGCCACAATTGGTACCTACAATCCAATGGAAGATAAATATAATTTGCTAAAAGAACATATAGAGAAAGTCGTTCCCCTTACTGACGAAGAATTTGTATTTGTAAGAGAATGTTTTATTCACAAGCATTATAAAAAATCTGAATGTATTTTTAAGGAGGGTGAAGACGTAAAATATATATACTTTGTTTTGTCCGGTCTTATGAAGTTCTATTATACAGACAAGAATATTAAACAGCATATTGTTTCATTTGCAATGGAAGATTGGTGGGAAACCGATGTTTCGGCCTTTTATACGAGGGGGTATGCTTCATTTACTTTAGAATGTTTGGAAGACACTGAATTACTTTGTCTATCGCTAGAAAATTTTGAAATGTTGTGTAATCATCTACAAAAGATAGAGCGCTTTTTCCTTCGTAAATCAATTGCCGGTCATATCGGTTCTCAGCAACGGATTTTATCATTTTTAACCTTGGGGGCAAAAGAAAGATATGAGCAGCTGATAGCCCGAAATCCAGCTTTGGTACAACGAATTCCAAAATTACTGCTTGCTTCTTACCTTGGTGTGTCCAGAGAAACCTTAAGCCGTCTGTTCTCTTGATTTTATTAATTGTGAGGTTTGTCACACGGGTGAATGAAAAAATATCTTGAGCTTTGTCTCATAATATTTTTATAGAAATGGAAAAGAAAGTAATCAATCCTTGGAACTGGCAGGATGCCAGAAATTATGTGCAGGCAGTTGAAGTTAAACATGCAGATGCCACTTTATATGTGTCAGGCCAATGTGCCATTGGTGAAGACGGAATATCGAGCAATTCTGATATGAGGACGCAGATTATCCACACCATTGAAAATCTTGAAAAAGTTATTCGATCAAGTGGATATGAAGCTCGAAATCTCGTTCGTCTCAATATTTATACCATTGATTCTTCTGAATTATTTGAGAACTTCGATGTTATACAGCAGTGGCTCAGCAAAAATCAGGTACAGCAAACTAGTACAGTTTTGGAAGTCAAGTCTCTTTTTGAAACTTTAAAGGTAGAGTTTGAAGCTACTCTTGCCAGATAATTTCGGTAAGAGTTAAAAATGGCAATTATTTCACTATTTGCCATTTTTATTTTTGTGATTTTTTCGCGCCATTATAAATTAAAAACGCATTTTTTTTCAATCAAACAAAGAACCATAACCAATTAAAAAACAATACATTACACATTAAAACATCACATTTTAAAGTTAATGGCAGAATCGTTGCGCAATACATTAGAAAAAATTAGAAACAGTATAAATGAGATGGGGAAAATTTGTCCCTTTTTCTCCTAACTTTAAAACCCATAAATCTGGTGAGAGGCTTTCTTTTTTAATATTTTCAAGAAATCGAGAAATACAACAATCCCCTTCAAATTAAATAATTTGAAGGGGATTGTCTTTTACACGAATATCCAATATTTACAAAATTTCTCAAAAAGTTTCGCAATTTTTTTTGTGCGCTATTTTATTGCTCTATTAAAGATTATCGAATCACGATTCAAATATAGTAAGGCTTTAAAACTGCATCTTTAATTTTCATAACTGCTAATCAGGTAGTTATACTTGAAGCCACAAGAATCATTTTAAATAACTTTGTGTAAATCAATATTTTAAACACTAAGAATACAAAAATATTAGCACTCAAAAACAAAACACTATTTCTAACCAATATCACAAAAAAAATGGATCAGAAAATTATCAATAACAAATATGGATTTGCCACGTTCCCTTCTGTAAAAATAATGGACTATGTTACAGACAAAAAAGGCAAAACAACATTTAAATGGGTAAAACACTTATTATTTGGAGATTGGATCGGTCTTCTAACAGGACCTGATGGTCTTCCTGTCTACAAAGAACATAATAACAAACAATATGTCAAGGTTAGAGGAAGAAATCAAAGCGGCTGGATCAGACCTGAAGAAATACAGCCCAACAGAATACTAGAGGTTAATTTTGTTGATGTCGGTCAAGGAGACGGCTGTCACATAGTTACCCCCGAAGATCAGCATTACATTATAGATGCAGGTGCCTCTGATAATATGTTCCGCTTTTTAAAATGGAGATTCAATCTTAACAAACCTGGCAAGTTTCCACCTCCCATGGATGTCATTATTTCACATTCAGATGAAGATCATTATGCTGGTTTCACCAAAATTTTCACACATGAAAAAGAAGGACGTAAAACCTTTACAATAAAAAAAGTATATCATAACTGCATGATCGAAAAAAGCGGAGAAGATCCATCTTCACTCGGAACATTAATCTCTCATCAAGGTAAAGACTACATTACTGATCTTTGCGAATATAACTCAGACTTTCAAAACAGAGTAAGCTCTCCCACAGGACAAGGGAATTACATTAAAATGCTGTTAAAAACCACGGCAGATAAAATCGGGCTGCGCGCTGGACTACCTGCTCTTGGCAGTCAAAATACAGTTATGGAAATTTTAGGACTTGTTGCGGAAAACATTCAAGGCAAAAGAGCTTTACAGGTTTTTAAAGACAATAAAGGCAAAACTAAAAATGGTCATTCTATTATTCTAAAACTTAAAATAGGCAAAGTCAAACTGCTCCTTGGAGGAGATTTAAATGAACCCGCCGAAGATCATTTGATGAAACATTATACTGGAGCAGATATTCCAGCACTTCGAGCTGCACTTAAATCAGCCACTGCAACTCAAAGACAGGATGCCGAAAATGCTCTTCGTGCCGCAATACTTCAAGCAAGGACAGTTTTTCAAACTGACATAGCCAAATCTTGCCATCATGGTTCATCTGACTTTACTAGTGAGTTTATGGATGCGCTAAACCCTATTGCCACCATTATTTCTAGTGGAGATGAAGAACCGCACTGCCATCCGCGTCCCGATACGCTTGGAACCATTGGAAAGTATAGTCGTGGATTAAGATCATTAATATTTTCAACAGAGCTTTCCAGATCTACACCAGAATTTTTGCAAAGAACTCAAAACAAAACTTCTTCAGCCATACCAATAGACAAAGAGCGTTTAGTAACAGTTTACGGTATGATTAACGTGCGCACTGACGGTGAGAAAATAATAATTGCTCAAAAATTAGAAGCACCATCAAACAGAGGCTCATGGGATATCCAAGAAATCTTATGGAATCAAGCCTTAAATGACTTTGAATATCAATTCTGACAATAGTTTTTATTTGGCTTGTATTCATCCGTTAATAATTCAAACTAGGATTTGAAATTACTTCTTAAAACAAAAAAGGATGAACTAAAACCTCATCCTTTTCTGTTTTTAATCACATAGAAAACTGACCGCTCCTAATAAGGCAGCGATTTCATTGTCATTTGAAATGGAAATTTCGATTTTTAAACCAGATTCCTGAATTACTTTATCAAATGAAAACAGAAACAAATCACTTGCATTGGCAATTTTACCGCCAATAATAATATGGTCTGCTGCAAATTTTTTAATCCACGGAATAACAACTTCGGCTAAATCCTCTCCCATTCTTTCAAATACCAAGATTGCTTGCTTATCTCCGTTTTTTGCTAGATTATAAAGTTCTAAGCCATTATTAAGATCTTTATTGCTCAAAGATTTATAATGCGACAAAAGACCTCTAACTGAAACATAATCTTCTGCAATTCCATCCCTATAAGGCAGGTTGTATATTTCTCCGTCAGTTGGAACAGAATTTCCTGAGCTGATAGATGTTCCTTTATCAATAAAACAAGCTCCTAATCCTGTTCCTAATGTAACTGCCATTACTTTTTTAGAAAGGTTTTCTTGTTGTTTGAAAACTTCTCCTTTTCCAAAGCAAACCGCATCATTTTCAAAAAGAACTGGAAAATCTGAAGGAAAATCAAGAGTTTCTAAAAGCAATTCTCTAATATTCAATCCGTAAAAATGTTCATATTTAGATTGATCTTTAATCCAGCAAATTCCGGTTTTATAATCAAATGGTCCAGGCATGCAAATAGCAATTCCTGTAATGTCTTTAATCTTAGAATTTTCAATTGAGGTGCTGATTACTTTTTTCCAAATGTTCATAACCTCGTCTACTGGCCTATTCGAATCGAAGGATTCTTTACAGAGCGAAAAGTCAAGCACTTTCATCTCTGTTTTATTAATAACCGCAGCTGTAATATGCGTTCCTCCTATATCTAGCCCAATGGCGTGTGATGTATTCATTTTTAATTATTAAGCTTTAGTACTAGATATTTTTGTCTTTTAAAATTTGAGGATAATGAATACTGGTGTGCACAATCATTTCGCCAAATAATGTATTCGCCCAAGCAAACCATTTACGGGTAAATTTATTGACATCATCTTTATGGAACGATTCGTGCATAAATCCAGTATCTGCATTGGTTTTAATTAAATTACTGATACAAGCTTTAATTTCGTTTTCGTCTACACTCGTAATGGCTCTCAAAACAATACTCATCGGCCAAATGGTATCAACTCCTGTGTGCGGACCTCCGATACCTTCTCCTGCTTTTCCTTTATAGAAAAACGGATTATTTTCAGACAATACCACTTTTCTTGTGTTAAGATATAAAGGATCATTTGGAGCAATCGCACCTAAATATGGCAATGATAATAAAGAAGGTACATTAGCATCGTCCATCATGTGGAAACTGCCGTAACCGTTTACTTCAAAGGCAATGATTTTTCCGAATTTTGGATGATTGATAATTCCGTGTTCTTTTAATCCGTTTTGAACCTCATCTCTTAATTTTGTGGCTTTCGCTACTAAATCATTATCTTTTAAAGCTGGAAGAGAGAAAATTTCAATCAGATAGCCTAATATTTCAATAGCGAACATATTGCTCGGAATCAGGTAACCGAATAAAGTAGAATCGTCGCTTGGTCGGAAAGTCGAAACGATTAATCCGCAAGGTTTTACGGGATAACCGTAACCGCCTAACGGAACTCCGTCTGTCGCCCAAGCCGTCTGACGCTGAAAACTATAAGGACCGCCCTTGCCATCCATTCGCTGCTGTTCTTTAAAAGTCTGCAGAATTAAAAGCATGGCTTCTTTCCATTTGGCGTCAAATAAACTGATATCTCCCGTTTCTTTCCAATATCCGTGCGCTAATCGAACGGGATAACACAAACTGTCAATTTCCCATTTTCTTTCATGAATTCCGGGTTGCATCTTGGTAAGATCGTTTTTCCACTCACTTTCCTTCGTGAAATCTTTATAAAAAGCATTCGCATATGGATCCAGCAGAATACATTTCGCTTGACGATTAATTACTCCTTTTACCAGTTCTGCCAATTTTGGATCTTCTTTTACAAACGGAATATAAGGCCAGATCTGAGCTGTACTGTCTCTAAGCCACATGGCATCAATATCGCCCGTAATTACATACGTATCTGGTTTTCCGTCAATAATTTCAAAATCTACTGTTGTATCTAATGTGTTTGGAAAACAGTTTTCGAATATCCATGCCAATTCTGGATTAGCAATTTGTTTTTTAATGCGCACGATCGCAGCCTCAATCGCTTTACTTGTAAATTTTCTTTCAGCAACTGGAGGCCTTTTAGAAACAAAATCTTTTAGCGGCAACTGAAAGGCATCTGAATTAAATCCGAAAGCTTCTGTTTGAAGTGCTAATACTCCTGCGGAAAAAATGCCTGCGTTTTTTATAAATTTTCTACGTGACTGCATATCTTTTTATTTTGAATTTGAATACGAATATGGGTAGGCTTCTTTTGTTGTTCCTCTTTTTAAATTCGGAGAACTT
>Ga0209489_109345_pt1 | contig 12307 bp, 5 predicted proteins | sample SiratrowhiteBW_FD_187527 | JGI IMG/M metagenome (GOLD analysis project Ga0209489, IMG submission 187527) | Root nodule microbial communities of legume samples collected from California, USA - Siratro white BW (SPAdes) (version 2) | ecosystem: Host-associated > Plants > Roots > Nodule | place: USA... | reverse complement strand
CAACACATACTCAATTCAAAATTCAAGTTTCCACAAACACAACAATTCTAAGTATTGACACAAACATTATATAAGTCTATATATGCATACACTAGAAAGTTGTTACAATATACTACAACTTAGACAAATATTACTATACATTATACTATACATTATACTAGAAAGTTATTACAATATAATACAACTTACTACAAGTTTACCATAAGATTTCATTTCTCTTCTCAATGAAGTAAGTTGCTCATTCTGTCCAAATATCTTCTATGTACTTGTGTTCAATTAGGTCTGGATGTATGAACATCTGAAATAGAATAATTGTGTTAGTAGTTATCATCATATGCTCATTATAATTTTATCTAATTTGAACACCTTCATACATGTTCCCAAGTGTCGGTGATATGGGCTTGGACTATGGTCTTCATCCAATGCATGACGTAGTAGCCACATTCCCAACTTCTTTTTTGTTTGTTACACTACAATTTCATCAAAGTTAATTCATTAAACAAGTCTACAACAAATTTAATAGGTTTAATTAAGAAAAAATACCTTAGGCTACACCCAACGTAGGGTATGGGATGAGGATATAGATCTACCGCCAAGTACATTAATAACATTAATTGCACTAAAATCAGAGATGATTAGTAATAACTTGCATATTATACAAACAAGATCAATATTTTATAAGGTAAATTAAATCATACCCTTGTACCACTTGTTTGATGTCATTACTTGGCCTCTTATGCAGTGAACAGAACCAGACCACAGTTTTATCCAAAGGACAAACAACCATTAGTTGCCAATGGCTCCTAAAATAATGAATTCATTATTGATGTTCTCTAAATTACTTGAAATAAAAAATATAAAGATTAGTAACTTACGATTGAATAATTGGGGCAAAATAAATTCTCTTTCTGGATTCTCCAATCCATTTCTGTATATAATTTTGGCATTCCAACCTTTTATTTCCAAACATTTGTATGCTTTGTGGCTCAAGGAATCCATAGATATCAGGCTTAACCAATCGCGTTTATATGTCCTTGCATAATAATTTTTAAATTATTTTGCAGATACCAACGCGGTTGTTTAAACAACTGCGCTGGTATCTCCCTGTTATTTTTCATTTTCAACCTTACCATCACGGTTCTTGCTCCAACTGCAGTAATATGGTTACACTTAATTTTAAAAATGTCACCGCATTATTTTTAATTGCGGTTATTTTTTAACTGCGATCATATCCTACCGTGAAATGTGATTTTTATACTAGTGTTTGTACCCATTGATAACACTTGCTTTGTTTTATAAGTTGTTTGCAATTTTTAAGTGTTTCTTTTATTCTTGTTCTTTGGTTTAATAGATATTTGTATTTTTCTTAAAAACATAGGTACTTTAATTTAAACTACATTAACATTGCACTTTGCTATTTTTTTCTGTATTTTTAGTTGAAATTTTACCTAGATCATTTAATTTATTATTTGATTATGAATTTTCTGTAGATATTGAGAGTTGATTCTTGCTATAGTAATTCCTTACTTTAAAAGTCTTAATGAAGACATTAGAAGCATGAAGATTGGAGCTTTGAACTAAAAAAAGCTTGACACGGTTGTTGCAATATACCAAAAGCATTTGAGGGTATATATTTAGGGACAATTTTGTAATTTCACATGTTGCATGAGAGTTTAATTGAGTTTTTTAAGCTTATTTAATAGCTTATGTCAAACATTATAAATAGGCATTCGATGTAAACCAGAACACACTCACAACTTTAGTTTTAAATTTTTCTATTCTCTATTGTTGTAGTTGCATTATGGTAATGATCATTTGCTTCTCTTTTTTTTCCTATTTCTGTTTCTACAATTTAATGAAATGTTTCCATTTTGTCTTTTTAATTCCCTCATTTTATCTTTGCATACATGATTTATTTTCTCTTTACTTTGCTTCAATTTCTTATTTATGTTCTAAATAATTCTGTATTTTGCCTGCTTTTCTAACTCCAATCAAGATTAATCTAGATTATCATTCGAACATCAATTATATATATTAAACGTAAAGATAAAACTGCATGATGTTATATCCTTTGTTAAATAAAATACTTGTATCTTTGCATGATCTATTGTCAAACTCAACTATTATCTTACAAATAAAATATAATTATGTTTTAACACTTAATTAAAATAGTAGGATATTGAACTTTTATTTTAAAAATTTATAAAACAACGTGTGAACAAATACTTTTTAAAGGAAAATAATTAAAATCAAATTATTGTTATGTTCACACCAACAAAATAATCACTTATTCTGTTTTTTTATCATTTCTTAACATGCATTCTATAAATATTTGTTTGTAGTTTCCTTTTTCTTTTATAACACATGTTGTCCATTTTTTCCCCTCTACATGCATCATGAAAAGAAATAGAAAAGGGGTCCTCTTGAAATGACTTGATTAACACTCACAATTTCTTATAATGAAGAATAAGAGCAAAAGAGTGAGACCAAAAGAATAATGCCAAATCTTAGAACCCTAATAATAGTGACCATAGACACATCTAATTTGGATATTTTATTCGGATGATCATTACCATAATGCAACCACAACAAATGATAAATGTGTCACAGGTCCCACCATACGCACTACCAGATTTTCATTTCATCTTTTTTATTCATTTTATTTTAAAAATTATATTAATTAAAAAAATAGATAAGATTTTGAAACATGATTTGAAAATTAAAAGTAGGATAAAATTTTAAACAAAACCTTTTTGTACCTCTTTTTCTTTTGTACATGTAAAAAAAAAATTATCTATATTAAATTTGCTACCCGCATAAAAAAAATTGTTATCTGAGATCCTATTATTATTAGTATTATTTATTAATTTTATTAATATTATAATCATAATAATAATAAATATTATTATTATTTCTGTCAATTGTTATCTTTCATTTATTTTTATTTACAGTAAAAGTGTAAAATAATAAAAAATGAAAAAAATATAATTAAAAATCATAGTTAATATTATCTTTATCTTTTAAAATGATAAATAAAAAAATTTCTATAACACGACACTTAAAAATAACAATTATGAATTTCAATTCGTTCTATTGGAAAGCGACTGTATTGTAAATTATAAATTCAATGCATGTAAGACATATAACTATATTATTCAAAAGGTTTAAATACGTTTTTATTAAAAATTACCTTAATTTAAATTTTTTATTTTTTCTACAACTTTTATTCTCATAAAAAATGTAAAATTAAACTAACGTGATTGGATAAACAAGAACAATGTTACTCTCCCTGAAGCAATAACAAACAGTGTTACTATCACGGTAAATAGGTTTGGTCTGTATTACCTTGACTAAATATTAATATATCATAAATATTATAAATATTTTTGTTGTAAGAGGTCCTTGTAAAAAAATTTATTTCGAACCACTACAATTTAAATATACATAATGTAAAAGTTTATATATTAAATTAAAAACTAAATTAATCCAACTTTGTTAGGATTATTTTAAGTTGTTGAATTTAAATAAAATAAAAAAGTCCAATTAAAATTCGAAATCTGTTACGACAAGATTGAACTTGTTTCCAACTTGTTCCAATTTGCTTGTTTGGTAATGTAAAGGTGAGTGGATAATCTTCTTGCTGCCAATTATTATGAGCACTACAATAACACCAGTTGTCTTCAAAATTCAACAGAAAAAAAAAAAAAAAAAAAAAAACAAAAAAAAAAAAAAAAAAAAAAAAAAAAAAAAAAACCTAAAAACAACATGTAAGAAATGTTTTGTTAATGATTTACCTAAATTAAACAAAATGTGAAAAATAAACAAATGTACAACCACATAAAACAGACAAAACTGCTCAGTATTATATATATACTAGTCAAGTTATGATTTTGAGTACAACAAATATCTCCCACGTAATTAATTAAGGAAGATATGCACTTACAAGTTCTCTTATTGAAGAATCAACACAACTTAAAAAGAAAATCTATGATCAAATAATGCACTCATTATTTTAGTTAAAAAAGTTATGTAAGTTTACATTGCTTTTGTGTTAAAATATATTATTTTATTAGAGTTCATTCACTTAACTAGGGCCTGCTTTATTTTTGTAATCAAGTGGTTCAAAAGTTGTGTGCTACAAATATCACTAATCCACTTTAATGATGATCCCCTTGCGGTAGGAATACAATAATTTTTTGTCATCGTGGTTAATTTTATGAATGATTATGTTTTTAACAACCTAGTTAATAATCTGCATTAGAGCAGCTTTTAATGTTTTGAACACATAAAACTCAAGTTTTAAAAAAATTATTTAATTATGTAAACTCCGTTTTATTCGAATCAACCATTAAAAGTATAATAATGCCATACCAGTAAAAAAAAATCATAAATAATAATAATTTTACAGTTTTTTTTAGTTTTATATATTTTATATGATATTGGTTATGTTTGACACATCCTTTTATAGACTAAATATTTGTCAAACCTTATTATTAGTGTTTGAAAACAAGTTTAGTTTTAGTTGCTAACAATTTTGTTCTTAAATTACTTCTTAAGTTTTTTTTTTCATTATATAAGGTATGATTTCATTATTTTATTCGAACTACTATTTAGTCCACACACACATATATATATATATATATATATAAACATATTTCTTTTATCACTTGTATATTACATATAATTGGAGTTTAAAGTTTTCAAAATAATATATATAAAAACTCAAAAGAAAACTAGTACATCATCCTCACGTTCTAATTCCTCTCCTATCATTTATAATATTATATACTCTTATATCACTTATCATCACAATAATTAACAAACTTACATGCATAATAAACTAATTAAAATTAAACCCCATAAAATACCGCAAATATATATAACATATATTTTGATATCAATCTCATTATACTCCTAATAAATTATGAATCATAAATTATAAAAAAGGGAGTATTGTTCCGTGATGTAAGAATCCTTAACCACATTCTTAATTAAACTCAAATGACTTGTATTAAATAAGTTTCACTAAAAACTAACATTTAACCCATTATATTAGAAATTCTTCTCACCTTTCTATCTTAGGGTCATTCATACATTTATTTTTTAACATCTTAATCATAAACTTTCTTAAGTTTCTTACCATCTAATGTCTCAATCGACATGATCAATCATCAGTAAAGCATATTAATGAGTTTCATGCTTAATATTTGGACCCTTCAGGCCTAATACCATCCTAAGTGATGAAACCATGAGTGGACCAACACCAATTGATCAATGACTTCAGTCTCTTAGGAGAGTTACCATTAGGATGACAGGATATTTAGTGCTTGGTCAGTACACCAAGGATCCAGGTTCCGCAATTTTCAAAAGAATCATTAGGAGCATTAACTAGAGTCAAGGAACAATCATCACTTGTTTTCCTTATTTTTTATTCTATAGAATAAGTTTTCTTGTATGGGCTTGGACATAGAAACTAGGATATAAGTAGAATCATATGTAGTAAATTGGTCTTATCTAGGCCTAAAGAAAACCTTAGGGCACCTGCTCTAGAAACCCTAGGCACACATGGAACATGTTCATTTAACACATGTTAAATATGAAAAGCATGCAAAGTTTGACCCATGTGCATGAGATCCAAATATGCCCATCATTTAGGAGCACATGGGGAATTCAATTTGAATTTCCCTCTCTTTTCTACTTTGAAAGCTTGATCATGATTCCTATAAATAAGGCTATGTAAAGCAAAAGTCCAACAACCTCATAGTTTTAATTAATTGCTTACCACAACAAAGTGAGTAACATGAAGAAGTTTCGTTTCAAGATGTTGAATTATGAAAACGAGCGGATCATGTAAGATGCAAGTGCTTCGTTTGATAGACGATACAACACTTTACAATTTTTCACTTATACAATAAGTGAAACATTTATTAGACAATAGGTGTACATAGACCCTAAGCTTTCATTGTACTTAACAAAGACATTCTTTAAGCTTATTAATGTCTTACAAGAAATGTCTTCATATTTTGTCTACAAATATGATATGCACAAAGCACAAGTCTAAATTAAGATCACTTGGAATACGAGTTAAAATTGTTTTGTTTCAACAACCATCATGACACAAGCTTATGTCAACTCTGGACCAACTATTTGCCTTATATAGTCTCTTCTTTTACTTTGTTTGAAGTGTAAAGTTATCTAACCTAGCGCTATAAGTATTGTTAACTATCAAGATATTGCTTGAAGAGGAGATTGACATGTAATGTTGTATGGAGAACATTTAGTGCATTTCTACATCCACATTCAATAAACAAAGGAATATGAAGTTATCTGAGTTCAAAAGCACTCAATGGTCAGAAAGGAATTTGCAACAACTTTTTTCTTCCAAGCTATGCATAAAGCTATCATTTGAATAAGAAGAAAGAGAAGTGGTCAATTGTTAAGTGTCAAAACATTGTTAAAATCTTTCTATGACCTTAAAAGCTTTGTAGAAGAACATTGTTGTATTCATATAGTAAGCTAGAAAAGAGTGCATATATTATATACACTATAAGATGCTAACACTCTCTTGAAAGCAAACTTATGATCTTTGTGATCACATCTTTATACAAACTTTATTTAGCCAGGGTTGGCTGCATTCCAAATATACTTAGTGTTTCAATCAAGAGTGGTTATTGTCCAAACAATATTTTGTATTAACCATGAGTGATTGGGGTCTAAATAATACTCAATGGGTTATTCAGGAGTGGTTGAAGTCCAAACAATAATTGGTGTTTAGTCAGGAGTGGTTGCATTTCAAGTCATACTCAGGGTTTATAGCCAGGAGTGACTGGGTGTTCAAATAATACTTAGGTTATTAGCGAAGAATCTCTGCATTCCAAATAATTCTCATTTTGTATCATGCAACAATAGTCTATACAGTGAAACTTATTTGTATTAGCAACAACTCTCTTACTCCTCTTGGTCAGATTCTGGAAGTCGACCTCACTATCTTCTAAAGGCAGAGCTTAGATCTTGAAACGAAGCGCCTTATAGTCAAAACCCTTGCCCATAATATCTGCATAATCAAATTGTTAGACAATAATAAAATTATTAAGTGTGACACACTAAACAATAACAAACTCGACTCATCCTTGAAGAGGGAGGCCAAGTCCTTGACAAGGGTGAGATTCATCAATGCCTTGATGTTGATCGACTGAGGTAGACTCTTGATTATTTCTATGTCTTGGTTATCCTCAACCGAGTGCAAGTGCTCGACCCTCGACTTGAACTTGTCGAGGCTCTGCCAGTATTAAGGGAACCTCAGACAAAAAATATCAAAAAAGAAAATATGCTATTGAGGATCATTAGGTGAGCACTTGAGTTTAAAAAGTCTATCTTTAAAATTCTTAAATGAAGACGACTAGAGGGTGAATAATTGGCAATACTAAGCTGCACTCAGGGAGACCCAAGTGACCTTGGCCCCATGTTTAAGTTGGTAAAGTACATGAATTTATTTACAGTGAGTTGGATGGACAAAAAGTGGCAAAGTATTTGAATAGCCTTTAAAAAGGTCAAATGTTCGGATGAAGTTGGCTTGGAGCCACATTCATCACCATCAACATTTGGGCCTCAAAAGATGATAAGGGGAAAACTATATCAAAATCTTTGAAAAAAAAAAATACTCATATAGATAGTAAAGTCCTCAGAGTCGGGAAGAGGCTTCATGTATACTAGTTCTGAGCTTTCTCGATTTGTGCACGGAACACTCAGTGGAATAAGCAGCTTCCTCTCCACCTACCCGACTGTACTCGGGATCCGTGATGGGAGGATACTTACCCTTCCTTACCCTCTTTGAGGGTTCTTCCATTGTGGTAGGCAAAGCTTTGCGTTTCATCGAGGAAATAACAATGGTTTTTACCTTGTCACTTTAGAAAAAACTATAGCAGTGGCCCCAGTCGCCACCACAGCCACCGAAACAACTTCTGACGCGGTGACAACCACACTAGATGAAAAAAGAGCAAAAATTTCTTTCACATCTTCCCATTAACAAAGAATGACTTTGTATGACTTGAGGAAGAAGAAAAATCATCCAAACTAATGAGGCTAATCTCCTTATCAACCAAAGGGCTACCCTCATTGGAAGAACCAAACCCAGAACAAGAAAACGTGGTTGAAATGTTAGAAGAACTAACCAAGAAAACTCAAGTACACAACAAAAATTACAGAGAGTCGAAATGACGAAATCACTAACTCACAAAATCCTCGAAATCGCAAAAGCAAAGTAACAGTCAAATGAGTGCCCTGGGCCTTTTATAGAGGTGAAGTGTGGGGAAGACGAGCATTTAAACGTTTGAAATGCAACGCTTGGTGCGAAACGCTCGCACTAGGGCCACATGGATACTCAACTCTAACATGTCACGTCAGAGGACACAATGGCAGTAATAAGGTGCGTTGCTTAGCCGACGTCATGTCTTGAAATTTGTAATACCCTAAAACTCATTGTTGCTTCAAAACCCCTCATTAATGCCCTTGGGAAGAAAAAACTTAAAAGTCAAACTAGTGCATCAGATTCGACCTCAAGCTCGACCACATGAGCTACATTATCTCAAGCTTGATCACATGAGCTACACTATCTCAAGCTCGACCGCACGAGTTACATTATCTCAAACTCAGCCACATGAGCTACCTTATCTCGAGCTTAGCCGCCATACAAGCTACATTATCTCGAACTTGGTCACATGAGCTATACTGTATCAAGCTCAGTCACATGAGCTATAATTCCTTGCTCAGTTATACAAGCTACCATTCCTTGCTAGGTTACACAAGATATTAATTGAGCTTAACCCACATGAGCTCGAAGTGTACTCAATCTACTACATCACGTTAATTACTAAGTATACAACGACCAAACTGGTCATTGAAGCCTCCAAGCTCACTGGCCAGTACCTGATTCAGAGCTAGGAGACTTGTGTACTACTCGCACTCGAGAAGCTTAAAGTGATTAATCTAATACCCGAAAATCATAAATAACCAACCCACACGTGCACCAACATAACTCGGTTATCTCTAGAGTTCGAATAATATGACCTCACTAGTAATTAAGTTGGTTATTGTTGCTGATGGACCATGTAACCAACTATCTGACCTAAAGTCCATCTCACATATAAATATTACTTCATTCTCCCATGAGTATTCACTTTACAATCCTTTCACTGTGTGCTTATTGATCCTTTAATCATGCATCCATTGACTTGAACGTTAAAATGTTTGTAGGTCAACTTCCTTTTCATCCTCAAAACTTCAAAAGTTCGGATATTACTCCACAAAGATTGATTCAACACAACTTAAATTCAGATTAAGTCGGCACCTGATCGCCTCAGAAAGTATAGAGCTCGGATGCCGTAGGAACATAAATATATATATGCCTTATTGGGCCGAACAGCTGTATTTCTTTTCTGCTCAGAACGTGTGCCTTTTTGGAGGAACCGAAATGTTCTTTGGCGAGCATGATTTTGATGGTATGTTTGTTCTGCGTGAACAATCGACATGTTTTTTTCTTTTTTTTTCTCTGTTTGAGAGGTAACATCAATTTGTTGGAGCATTATAGTTGGTACAGGTGGCACTGGTTTCGGTGCTTTGAGAATAGCTGAAATATTGGTATTGAACTGGTAGGAGGGGAGAGAAGTTTTTATTATCCTTTGACCCAACTTCCACGTTTTGCATGTGTCCCATTATGTGTCTAGCGTTTTTTAGCCGAATGCCAGGAGTTAGAGATGCATTTTTCTTTAGGAAGATGAAGTTTTAATAACTTTATTAATTATTTGATAATTCACTTTTAGTAATAAATTATTTTGTAGAAAAAAAGAAGATGAAGAATAAAAAATTATTATTATCATGTGATTTTAAAATTTTATTAGTTATGGTCCTTTGTTTAATGCGTTAAGAAAGAAACATATACGTTTGGTTTTGGATGTGTAGGGCACATTTGGTTTGCATGAAATGGAGCCATGTAACACAAATTTTTTGGTTTTGAAATTCTGTTGCTTTTCACACCATTTACGTTGCGGCTACCATACACACTCCATTGTTTCTTCTCTACGCTCACGTACGTGCCATTTAGGTGCATGTGGGGTCATCAAGCTTTTTTTTTAATGTCTTTTTTTTTTTTTTTACTTAAATCGGGTTCTTTTAGGCCCATTTTTTTCAATGTTGGTCCTTCTCTTTTTATAAATTTTGGTGGTGATCATATTAAAATGTGTATCACAATATATTTTCTTCCAATTTTTTTTGGTGATTTTTTAAATTGAATTTAAATACGAATATGGTCACACGTATCTCTCTAAATAAAAGTTTCGACGTCATGTATATTACTTTCTGTATTAGAAAATCGTTTAAGTATAACCACAAGTGTTATCTTATATATAATGTTAATTATTTAAGATATTTTTTCTTAAATAATATACTTAGGTCATTTTTAGATATTTGTACGATCGTACACATTATTTTATATTTAATAAATAAATATGAATTTAATAAAATAAATGTTGAGTGTTTTGTATGATTGTTCCTATCATTTTATACTTAATATTTTATTCTGATAAAAATAAAAAATGTTTTCTCCTAAATAGGTTTACATAATAGTCTATAATAACGATATATGATTTTTATTATATTTGATTAATGTATGATTTATAAGAGTATTAAGTATAGTCACATCATATACTGTAGTCTGTATAAACTATAAAAAACGAAAATCTAAAAGATATTAAAATTTTAAAAAAAATTTAAAAAATATCATCTCATAAAGAAACAACTTTTACATAAAGAACTAAGTAAATTCATATTTTTTATTGTAAATGGAAATATGTAAAAGTAAGGTCAATTCTTGTTGGATCCAAATAAAAAATAACTATTTTGTTATTTTGTATATAAAAATTTCATTTCATTTTTGGAGAAAATAAAAATTTTAAAAACCATATTCGTTTTGCACCATTTAATTAAAAGTAAATGTTGGATATCTCATATCAACTAGAGAAAATGTATTTCAATAGTTTATAAGTGAGTGTAAACCTCACCTTACAAGCTGGTTTTTTAAGGTTGAGTTAGGCTTAAAGTCCATTTCTTAAAATGGTATCAGAGTCTATCATAACAAGGTTTTTAGGCCTATTGGGTCACCCACTATCGGGCTGCTATCAGACCATCTTTAAATATATAGTTTCACGCATGAGTTGAGTAGTCTCAGCGTGAAGGGGTGTGTTAGAGATCTCACATCAACTAAAGATAAGGCATTTCAATATATATAAGTGGATCCAAACCTCATTTTACAAGCCGGTTTTGGGTTTTTTAAGGTTGAGTTAAACTTAAAGTCCACTTCTTAATAGTAAATTGTCATAGGATGAAAGTCATACGATTATTCTTTTGAAAGATTTTTTGTAGTTTTCCTTGATAAACTATGGTGACGACTTTTTTACCTTTCAAAGATTTTTCATCGTCCTCGTCATGACTTTGGTTGCAACAAAGTCAGGAAAAGACTCTAGACCTATCATTGTTTCTAAGTTCAAGTTTAAAATCATTTGTAAAATTCTGGTTGATAGGTTTGTTGTTATAGCTAGTAGGGTTATCTTTCCTAATCAAAATGAGTTTGTTAAAAGTGGGAAAATTAAGGATTGTATTTGTATTATTTCATGAAGCCACTAATATGTTGTCCAAATAAGTGAGTGAAGGTAATGCGGTGATTAAAAAATTGACATTAAGAAGACTTTTGATATTATTAGCTTAAACTTTTTAGTTCAAGTCCTTCAACAATATTTTGGCTATTATAAAGCCCATTTATCTTTTTGTACAAGTGAATAGAAATTTAGTATGTTACTTTTCTTGACAAAAAAACACCATTTATTTCAAGTAGTGGAAGACAAAAAATTCTTAAACTTTTCAAGCTTGAAAAGAATCTTACTTCAAAATGGCTTCTTTAAAAATAGCTACCATTTTCTCCTTTCAATTTATGATTTTTATTTTAAATCATTTACTAATTAAATAATTATTTCAAAAATAATATAAATGTTTTAGTTTAAACAAATTGTCACTATAGTGACATTTATATTCAAATAACTTGATGACACCTTAATAATATAAATATATTTCGTTACATAAACCATTAACTAAACAAATATTTTATTATATTTGTATTTTTTTTAAGAGAAAAGAGGATAAAAGAATGTAATAGAAGAAGCCTAAATAAAAATAAGAATGCAAAAACAGAATACAAAAACATTAAGTAAGAGTAAAAGAGAGATAGAATGTTAATAAAGAAATACTCTTGCAAAAAAAA
>Ga0209489_109343_pt1 | contig 12315 bp, 5 predicted proteins | sample SiratrowhiteBW_FD_187527 | JGI IMG/M metagenome (GOLD analysis project Ga0209489, IMG submission 187527) | Root nodule microbial communities of legume samples collected from California, USA - Siratro white BW (SPAdes) (version 2) | ecosystem: Host-associated > Plants > Roots > Nodule | place: USA... | reverse complement strand
TGTTTGTTTGTGTTTGGTTTTCAATATGTGATGATCATGTTTTACATGGAAACAAATATTTTATGAAAAGGGATATGTATCTTTTGAATAGCAATGGATTGATAAGTGTAATATATATATATATATTATCATTTATACTATAAATAAGATAAAATTTCATAAATGATATTATTAATTGAAGTTAAACTTTAATTTTATATTATCACTAATGAGCCAGTTATTTATTTTTTTACCAGTATTCTTTTAAAGAACTCAATATATATATATATATATATATATATAAAATTTATTTTGACAATAAAATCTTATTTCTTCAATTATTTATATATTAATTTTTGGTACACATAATTTTCTAAAATTATATCATTTCATTCCTTTCAATTTATATGGAAAACGTTTTTAAAATGTAGAGTAATTGCCTCATACATATGCTATTTTTTTATCACTATTAATAAACTTATACTAATAATATTATTAGTATATATATTAATACAATTATATTCTTAATATAAATATTAAGATACTTAGTTATATACAATTATATATATATATAAGATAAATTATTAACAGTAACGTATATTTACTAATAAATAAAGAATTCATTAATAATGTTTTTAAAAAAAAACATTATTATATAAGCATTTATTTAGTAATATGTTATTAATCATTTTCATTAATATACGCTATATGACGTGACGACGTGTTTTTTTTTTTTTCTTAACAACAATAAGAAATAAATAAATATGGGAACACTTGGAGTGTTCCAACCCATATACAAAATAACATAACTACATCACTCCTAGTAAATGTAGGCATTCATAATAAGCTAAACGATTACAAAATATTACGAGTATCCGAGATTTTTTGAATCCACTCAAAAGACTCCTCCCTTGCACAAGAAGTGACTAACCCATTTTAAAAATAAGATCAATATAACATTCTTAGACAAACCACACTCAAGAATTCCCAAAAAAAACACCTTGAAATATTGGCAATAAATCAAAATTATGTAGCTTTTCTATCTGCATTGTACACTTCTGCACGCTCCAACTTGTCCAAAAAGCAACTTGAATTTTGTCCAACTTCAAACTACAGGCACAATGTAAGAGTTCCCTATCAATAAATAACAAAATTTCTAGCCTTAATTAAAACATACAAAAGTCAATACATTAAGCTCACAGAAAATACCATAACAGAATGCATAGAATAATATAGTATCAAGCCAAATATTGCCAATAATAGTCAAAAGCCAAGTGTATTTTTATTTGCATTCATTGCAAGGATTCACTTTATCACCCATGTTCTAATGCAACTGTCAGTGTACCTCTATCTAGATTTGAGACATTCTTGTGGATAAAAAACCTTATCAGAATATGAAATTTTTTGCTTTATGAGTCTTATTTGTGATCCATAACCAAGTCTTAACTTGAGCTAAATTAAAAACCTCCTCAACATCTATTACACAGTTTCTAAAAGTATTGTTGTTCTTATGTAACCAAATGGTCCACACACATTATAACAACTCACATACACTTCTAGATCCTATTTGTGTGACTACTTAAGCCTGATAAATAGAACTGGTAAAAGTGATTTTTCGTATTATTATGTCACACAATGGCAATACCAGACCATTTAGTGCACCTATGCCAAACTTTACTAGCAAATACACATTCAAAGAATAGATGTTGTACAAATTCATCCCTTAAACCACACAATACACATACTTGACTCAACACGTACACCCCTTGCTTCATTAGATTGTCTCGTGCCAGTGCCCTATTTATCAACACTCTCAATACGTGATGTAGGGCTGACGGTAGAGCTCTAATGTTCCACAGGAGGCTATATAAGTCAGTGTATTCCCCACCACTAATATCATAAAGCTTATTGTACCATGACTTTACAGTATAAACTTGATAATGCTTATGCCTCCAAACTTATATTTTAATAAAACTCCTCCACAAGCGTCTTCTCCCACTCAAACCAATGTCTTTGCCAAGCCAAATTCCATTCCTATTTCCCTTCTCTCTAAATAATGGTATCATTTACCTTTGCTTCCTTAACAAGAGAATTAACATACATCCTAGGATACCTTTCCAATAACGGGACCTCTTTGATTCAACAATCCTCCCAAAACAAAATCCTACTCCCATTTGTAACAACCCGACTACTATATAAATAATTGTTATTTAATTAGAATTTGTGAGTAATTTTTTTGTAAAATAAAATTTTGCTAAAGAGAATATAAGTTATAATATCATCTCACAAATCTAAATATATCTTGAGATTTCACATCCTTTGTAAATATTCATAATATATTACAAATGACATATAAGTTTTGTATAATGAGAGTTTTGCATCACACACACACAGAGGCAATGTTGAACAGGTATTGGACAATACCAAGTTTGGCCTGTGAAATATCCTAGTCCAAGGTGCTAGTCTAAACTATCAAAATATTCACCTAATTGAAATACTTCCTAAGACCCCACCCAGTCCTTGCCTTTCATCTTCTAGTGTATCAAACTGTCACTTTCTAAAAATAGACATCCATATATTAACCTGGTTTCAACTCTTTGAAACTTAGGGCTCTTTCACAATAAACATACTCATGACATTTTCAATAATCACATAACATAATGACCATAAGGTTATGACATATGTATCTCAATTCATAAATTGTATACTACAGTCAAACAAATGCAACTAGTAAATGATAACATAGCATACATGTAACTTTTTTATACAAATTCATAAAAAATATATACTTTTATTTTATATGTATTTATATAAAATATATGATATTTAAATTATTACAACATAGAATACAATAAGAATTAAAGCAAGAACTTTAAATAAATATATTTTTAATAAAATTGAAGATAACTTAAATAAAATAAACATGACCAATGCATAACTAAAGATAAAATAAAATAAACAGGACTAGTGTGTAGCTGGAAACAAAATAAATAAGTAGGACTAGTTCAAAATTAGAGATAAAATATAAAAAGATTAGGACCAGTGTGTAACTGTAGATAAAATAAACAAGACCAGTGAAAAACTGGAGATAAAAAAATAAAACAAATAAGATCACTGCGAAAATAGAGATAAAATAAATAGAAGTAATGTGTAACTATAAATAAAATAAATAAAAAAATGACCAATGTAGTATAAATATATCTTTCTTTCTCCTTTCTACCTCTTCCTTCTTTATCTTTCTCTCTTTTTCTCACTCTTCCTTCTCTCTCCACAATTACTTTCATTTAATGAAGGAGTATTTTATTCTTATCTTATATCATTTATGTTTTTATTTTATTTTTTTAAATAATGATTACATTACATTAAATATAATTCTATCTTTATATATTTTTCTTTTTCTTTTCTTTTATTTTCTTTTTTATCCCTTAGAAAGTTATTTTAATTAATATTTAATATATATTAATATTTAGCTAATTAATTTTGTATTAAATTTTGTTGTTGTTGTTATTATAATCGTGTGTGTGCATGTGTGTGTGTTTGTTTGTTTGTATGTCTGTGTATGTGTGTGTGTCTGTGTGAGTGAAAAGTGGAAATGTATGATATAATTTGAAATATATGTACTTTATGATCGAGACATAATATTTTCAAGAAAGAAAATATTCGTGTTGAGATTGTATATAATGCACATGGTTTAATGATCTGCTCAATAAAGAGATATCCTAATTCTACTAGTAATAAGAATCAAATAAATGAATATTATTGGATGGTGAGAGTCGAAGGAGGTTCGAATTGCGTGGCTACAGTGGAACTAACCTTGTCATGCAAGATGGTTGATTCAGTGATTGGAGTCTGTGTGAATTCACAATTTGGAGTTGTATGACAGGTGTAAATATGCACGAGTCTTCGAGAAATAGAATCATTTATTTGTATATGATGATTTCATAGAGTTGTTGTATAATGTATTTATGCAATATGATACTTTAATAAATGTTTTCAATTGGTTTGATTGAGAAGTTTGTTAGTTATTGATGTTAGTGTATGACTAAGTGTTAAAACTGCTAGTTTACCATATCTTCTTTATGTTTTGTTTGTGTTTGATTTTCTATATGTGATCATGTTTTACATAAGAACAGATATTTTATGAAAAGAGACGTGTATCTTTTGAAATAACAATAGATAGATAAGTAATATATATATATATTGACAATAAAATCTTATTTCTTCAATTATTTATATTTTACACTTAATTTTCTAAAAATCAAAATTATATCATTTCGTTCCTTTCAATTTATATGGAAAACGTTATTAAAATGTAGAGTAATTGCACAATATATATGCTATTTTTTATCACTATTAATGAATTTTTGCTACTAATATTATTAGTACATATATTAATACAATTATATTAGTAATATAAATTAAGAATTAGAAAAATAGACTAATAAATATTAATATACTTAGTTGTATAAATATATTTCTAACTAGATATTAAGATAAATTATTAACATTAACATATAATTAAATAGAAATTTATTTATAATTAAATAACTCATTGATAATATTTTTTTGTAAAAATAAAAAAATTATTATTATATAAGCATTTATTTATTTATACGTTATTAACCATTTTCATTAATATACTTTGACTTGTATAAGTATATTTATATAGAATTATGTTACTATATATATACTAATATGTTAATTATATTTATTAATATTTATCAATAATATCAATCGTACAAATTTATTTATAATATTATTAACACTACTAATATAACATATATTAGTAGTTATATAGATTCGAATTTTTTATATTATAATATTTTTAAATAAATCATGTTTACTTGTGACATGTTCTCTTATTAGATAATTTTATTACTTAAACATTAAATAATTAATTGTACTTTAGTAATATGCACATACAACTGTTTATCATCTTGTTCTAGAAAACTTACATAGAGGAGTGGATAACACTCAATACTTTACATCTGTATTTTGAACCGATTACCATAAAAAAAATTAAAAGTAAAAATAAAATAAAACGTTAAAGATTGACTTAACTATATTCTGATACGTGTATACAATAAGTTTAATGGAAAACTTTAATGGTTTTATTGATAAACATTCAGCAGTTGCGTGCAAATACAGTCAACTATTAAGTTATTAATTAATCAAATTTCTTTATTTGAAAGATTGTAAAAAATTAACATTTAATTATGCAAAAATAAAAAAGTGAAACAGACTATAAGGTATGCTTTGCTGTTAATCTGCTCATGACTAGGCTTTTATTTATTACACTTTGTCTTTATATTTAAATTCAATTAAACATTGAACACTTGGACCCCACAAAAATGAACCAATCAAAATTCATGCAAGCAATTGCTTGTTACACTCTCTATAGATCTCAGTGCCACAATGGCTTTTTCTGGGTCTTTTATAAATACTACTTTACTTTACTTCAAACATTAAATACAGAGAGTTACTACACGCAAAACCAGGTAGATTGTCTTCTATTTTTATTTTTATTTTTTGACTTTCAGTATATATATAATGTTTTTTAATTCACACTAATTTTGTAAAAATATTAAATAAATCTTGCAGTTTTATACCATCTTTGCTGTATATATCCAAAACAATAAAAAATAGTCAATTATAAAATAGAATAATTGAAAAAAATTAAAAAAAATTCGGTTAAAAAATCATCATTTCATTTTTAATATATTTTAAACTGAAATTACAAACTATTTATTAAAAAAGAAAAACTTTTAGAAATTAGAGAGAAAAGCCGGAATGGTGTTTTCGTAAGCTAGCTGCTGTAACTACTACTTAAGCCACATTTCTCGTTTCACTATGCACTCTCATCAGAAACTCTTCACTCGGAGTTTCACCTTCATCTTGTTCCTTTGAGGTATTCTTTTTCCTCACCCAAATGATAGTGTTTATAGATCTGGTTTTTGTGTCAACTTTCTTTTTCTCTCTATCAATTTTACAAATGTTTCTTCTGTTTTGGTTGACTTTGTGGGGACAGATCTATTAGGGGCCACATCAAATTCTTTCTTAAAATGTTCGTAGGAACATGTTTTTATTTTAAGATATAGTCTCTGTCATGTACAGAGTCTAATTCTTTCTCCCATGGTCAATTTCTGTGTCAGATTCCACATCTTCTTAATTAATGTGTCGGAATATAGATTTTGGAAGGGGTCATGTGCTATACCATAGCAAAAACATTTTTCTTACAAAGGTTTTCACTGTTTTCTTTTTCCAACAAAATTGTTTTTATTTTTTTACAAAAAATTGAGAAAAGGAACTAGATCTAGAAATATTTTTAATTAAAATGGATTTTTAAAATTTTCATACTTCAGTCAAATTTGGTAATTTCTAAACTTATTATTAAGGAATTTTCATGTAATTAATTTTTTTCTATGAAAAGAAATTTTTTAATAAAACCAACATATTTTCATATGTATCCTTTGCGGAAGCCGCGAGAGTAATTCCATTAATAGCTTCTCATTAAGCAAATTTTTACTAAACAACCATGGTTTCCATTGAGGCAATTTTGTTTTCGTTTTGTTTTCTGGGTGCTTTGGCCTTCTATATAAAATAATAATAACTACTATTTCTATGCACTTTACTTTCCTTTTTATCATTTTTTTATTATTGTCTTTCTTTGGAAAATAAAATAAAATAAAATATATAATGAATGAGGTTAATATCTATAATGACACACGTCACTCTTGGTGTCACTACTCGAATGTGCATCTTTTTCTGAACCCTTTAGGGAAACGTCTACTTTATTTCTCTATCATCTTTCTTCACCTGCTAAGTGTCTCTCTCTTTATGTGTTGTCTTTTTCTTTTTTCTTTTTTTTTTTTTTTTTTTTTTTTTTTTTCTGCAGAGACATCTAAAGAAGAGAAGATCCTTTTGGTAAGTACCAAAGTTGACTATTGTATGATGCTTCACTCTCCTCTTTGTAGGTTATGTTTATTTATGTCTATTTTGTTTTAAAAATTATCATAATTTCCTTTTGAAGTTACGATTTTTAGTTCTCAAAAGTTATGATAATTATGTAAGTTTTACAAATTTATAATTATCGTCATTTTTCGAAGTTATAAATCATTTCTTGAAAATTTTATACATTTTCTTTCAAAATTATACAAGCTTACTTTTATTTAAGAGATTTTTAAGCTTTGGTTAAATTCAGGACTCTGGTATTTACCCTCCCCCAAGTCAAGATTCGGATTAAAAGAACCATTCAATGGTTCTGGTTTTGATTAAAATACTGGATCATATCAACCCAGTTTCAATTAATTTCTTTTTGTAAGATCCAGTAAAATTTTATAATTCTTTTTTCTTTTGGATTATAGTTTAATTTAGGAATACCCACAATCCTCAAATGCAGATTCATACGTCTTTTTGATTGTTTATACTTCCTTTTCTAATGATCAGAATTTGGCAATCTATATTTGTGACATTTTTCTGTTCCAATACTTTGAGGACTAACTAAGTTGGTAGCAGTTTCATTCGCCATGGAAAATTTGGTAAGAACTGTTCACTCTTCTAGTATAAGTATATTTAATTTATATATCTATATATTTGTGCTTTATCCGTTTTTGATAAAAAGAAGTGTACGTGTACATTAGAGTTGTTCTTGCAACTCAATAAGAGTTAGTATGTGTGTAATGATAGTCACTGATTTCTTGATTTTTCAATTGTCATATCCATAGAAAATAATTAATTTGAAAAAAATTGAAGTCAGATTGTGAAAAATTAAAATCTAAATCATATACGATTTCTATCATATCATAATGAATAGTAATAGAAGGTATTAAATGTTCTACCGCGTATGACATATATGATAAATTATTTCTTTAAAACAATGTCCGTTATGTATTTAATCTTTTCATTTAAGAAAATAATTATTTATTTTACTAAATTCTTCTGAGTTAATTGTTGAAAACAAATTGTTTCTCATGATGCAAAGCACATGTATAATTTTCCAAATCCCACTCGGAGTTAACTTCTGGGGTTCATTATTTCTCTTTCAATTGCATCTAAAACGGCACCCTAATGAATTGTTTTTGTACTTATCTAAAATGAATTCCATTTAATAATATTTTTGAAATTCTACGCCTGAAATTTAGTACTTTAACTTATAAAACTTTAATTTTCACTAATTGCATCGTAGTATAATAAAGACAGTGATCTCATCTCTAAGGAGTTGTAAATAGCATCTTGTTTCATGTTGAAACTGTGGGTATAGTTATTGAGACCTCAGAAACCTTAACATTTCAGAAAATTATAGCAGTTGCAATTACAATTGTGATCTCAAGTGCAATGAAGACAATTTAAAAGCTATTGCAATCATAAATACAACTCGGTTGTAATTAAAAACTTGCCTGCACAGTATTTGTATAATTGTAACTCCTATAAATCTATTGATAACAGGCAACTTTAACTATTTGAAAGGGTACCATCAAGTCTAATCATAATTTTTTTTTTAAATATTAAATCCATGTAAGGTATAATTATGGGAAATCAAAACTTATTTACACCTTATTAATATTATTATAATTATTATTATTTTCCCTTATGCAATTATCATCCTCTTTCATCTAGATCTAAACTTGAACATGTACATTTTATTAGAATCAGTTCAAATCATCCACCTGTGACCCTATGGGATCTCAATTCTCTGAGGCGGACATAACTGCAATGTTAGCTGCTCCTAGTTCTGCTGAGCCCCAGGTAAGCACAACCCTCCATATTTATATATATCATAATAAAATAATTTTTACTAAGTAGTGTGTCATTCGTATGTATTCACTTTTCCAAGACTAATTATTTTTCATAAAAAATTAGATCATATTAATCTATTTTTCTAATTTGATTGACGGGTAAAAGAAAATTTGTCTAGTAACCTGTTAATTAATATGAATATTTCGAGAGTATGTGAGTTGTGTAAATGTCCTCATTATACTGTGGTGATAACCCTTTGTTGCTAGAATATGAAATTTAGTAAAAGAACTATTTGCGTATAACACTTAAATGAAACACTACTTAGTCTTCATTTATCACCTCTAACTTTTATATGTTTTTTTCTTAAATCCGTGTCATTTGCATGTCTCGTGATAAATGTTGATGGCATTTCTTCATTCATGTGCATTTATGACAAGTTTGTTTATTTTGTAAAATTTAATAGGTTGAGAAAAAATGTTTTGAAAACAAACTTATACTCATCAGAAATATATATATTGTCGCTAGATATTTATGTTTGTGTATTATTAGAGTTATCGTTGGTCATATACATACACGGATGAATCAAGGTTATTTTTTTAAAATTAAATCATGATAAATTAATTTTCTTTTGTTTAATATGTAACTTTGATGATTTGATTAGTTGGCCTTAATGCCAAGAGGAGGAACTTCCCAGACTCAGGGGTCCAGAGGCTATGATCTGTTTTCTCAAGTATTTCGCAAGGACAATTCACCTATGTAAGATCTTTTTCTTTCTTTTTTTTTTTTTCGTTTTATGAATATTTTAACAAGTTTTTTGTGCATATTCTAATTTTGTCGAACCTATGTATAATATATGTTCTACATTTCTTCATTGTACACAGGCATCCTTTGGGTCTATCAAATGAATACCCAGCTGGTTCTGGTCAGGTATTGGATCCAAATATCTATGGAAACTACATATATAATCAAACATGTCTATTCATCTTTAATTCAGAATACCTAGTGAATACAAATATTTAAAAATATTGTTCTATAAATAGTGATGTCAATTTGAAAAAGGGTTAATAGAAAACACAAGAGTAATAATAGAGGTCAAATATTGAGTTTGTATTACTTTTTAAAATTTCTCAAAAACAATAAATATGTTAAAACACACCATTCTCAATCCATAAAGCACCTTATGTTAGCAAAGGAGATAAAGATGGGTTAGAACAAGATATAAGAATGAATTTATATTTATTAATCTCCATAAATTCCAGGTTAAGCGTGAATAAGTTAAGAATTTACACTGTCACATAATTCTTACAGTATAAAATTTCTCATTTTCTAATACAACTTTGTCCATAAATATTATATCTCTTTTCAACGGTTAACACCCACAGGAAACTTTAATGAAAAATTAATGTTATCTCAGAGATTAATACAGAAAATTCTCATTCATAGCCATGATTGAAAAGAATATTTTAAAACTATGCATACAAAGAGTGAGTGCTTTCAAGAAATATGAAGTGGTTCAACCATTTTTAATCCTCGAGGTATTCATATATCACTTGATATTTTATTGGAGATAAGGCTTGAATTTGAAGATATGTTATCATTGGAATCATTCATTTTAATGTAAACTACCGTTGCTTCTAATTGTTTTTTCACAAAAATTATGGTTTTGGTTAATACTCTTATTATTTTAGTATGCTATGAGATTAATTTTGCTGCACACTTCACATATATTTTTCATTCAAATTTTGAATTTCTGTCATCTATCAATTTTTTTCTTAGCTTCAATTATCTTGTACCTAACACTACTAATGCCATTGTTTTTTGTTGGTATATTATTATTCATTGTAATTCATAAGCTGACACTGAAGGCCACTGAAAGACCTGCACCACCTCTTCAGAATGATGCTACAGCTAACTCAAACAGGGCATGGAACCCTATGTGGTGCTAATTCAATACCTTTTATTCACCCATTTTTATAATTATTTATATTTTGTATGCTCTTTATGCTGCTATGGCATTACAACACTGTGTTTCTTGAATCGCAGGTTCCAACAGAACCAGTTATCTGCTGCTGATGCTAATGTTTCACAGTACCAGCAGAATTACATGCAGTATGATTCTTCTACTTATGTGGAATACATTATGCTAGTGATCCATAAGTTATTAAGTAAACAAGTAATACTTATATAAACCTTTCAACACTTTACTGAATCAAAACTATTCACATGTAGTACACATATGTAGATTGATTTTAACTTATAATCTTTACTTTTAATGTAATTTCCTATTTGCCAAATTAAATGCTAGGTATTCTTCAATGTAGTATATGTCAAATTCTTTTATTAGATTGAATCTGCTACATTTTTTGTATTATGAAAAAATTGTCTTGTTTGCATGCAAAAAGAAGTTGTTATTATAGGGTAGAAGCACATTATAACCTAATTCTTCATTGGAAAGTGTAACTCAAGCCTTGATTCAATTTAATATCTAATCCAGTTATTGAGGTCGAATTTTGTGATTTAATTCTGTATATAGAAATGTATTATCATCCATAAGTAGACCCTTATGCGATAACAATAAAATTTTTTGCCTTTTAATTCAAAGACTCATATAGGTATCAAATTAAGCTATATGGTTATCTCATTGTAGGTATGCCCCTGCATATAATCCAAACAACCAATCCCAAGTCGCTGTCCGTCATGGTTATGGTGGGGATCAACTTGTTGAGCCTGCTCAATTCGCCAGGTAACAATCTTTAGCAGTGACTGTTATATATTCATAAAGCAAGATATGACATTTCATGCCAATTTCATATTTGGAATTGTTAGAAAAAGAGCTTTACAAATGGTATTTGAAAAGTGAACTTATCACAATTAATTTTATTGCAGATGAAGTAAAATCATTTTTGAAGTTTAAATATGAATATGTTTAATACATCTTTACCTTGAATCCACTATTCACAAATAATGCATTTATTTTTCAAAGTAGGTACTTGTAAGTGATTCCATATCAAGAACATAATATCCATTATTGTAGTGGTCCAATATGCATTGACCTATATATTGATCCGTACAAAGAAGTTTGCAAATATTAATAACAGGGGTTTTGGACCCTTTTTTTACACTATAAAACATATGAATGAACAACTTCACTGCTTGTAAATTTGATACATTAAAATTTGATCTTAAAACTTCGCCTAATTTCTCAAAGTTGATTTATTAGATGGAGGTGGGTTAGTTATGAATTTCAATATGAACATGAAATCTCTTTTCCCTTGTTTAATCTTTCCTATAATGTCAAAAAAACTTTTGTTAAAGCAAGATCTTTCTTTACTTATCGATTTGATAGAATTATGAGTTTTTGAATCCAACTAATATGGTTAAGAGTATCATTATGAGCAATTTTTTAGTGTAAATATAGTGTATGTTTAATTTTTTTAATTAAGCATGACAATTCTTCGGATAAAGAAAAACAAAGACAAGTGCATCTTAAAAGTATAAATCAATTTCTTTTTGTTTAGAATATCAAAAAATTCAGGATATGTTGTAACATAATTCATAAAAGAAAAAAAAAAAAAAAAAAAAAATTTTTTTTTTTTTTTT
>Ga0209489_109342_pt1 | contig 12315 bp, 6 predicted proteins | sample SiratrowhiteBW_FD_187527 | JGI IMG/M metagenome (GOLD analysis project Ga0209489, IMG submission 187527) | Root nodule microbial communities of legume samples collected from California, USA - Siratro white BW (SPAdes) (version 2) | ecosystem: Host-associated > Plants > Roots > Nodule | place: USA... | reverse complement strand
TTTTTTTTTTTTTTTTTGTATTTGGTGCTGTTTTTGTTTGTTAATTATTTTTTTTAAATTAAGGTACAGTATTTGTTTTTCTTTATCTTGCAACATGGAATTTATTCACTTTTAATGCCTATCATTAAAGGAATAATTTAGAATGAAAAAAAATATTACAGAAACTAAACACAAACTAAATTAAAATAACAATGCTCAAAATAAAAAGAAAAACTACACAAACCAGAAGTTGGACAAAAAAGTTAACCCCAAAAATAAAATATGAAAAAAAAAGTACTTATGAAGATTAAAGTTAAAGAACTTAACTTTGTAAAACTATTTTTATAAACCCACTTCCTTATCTAAAAGAAAGTCAAAAGTATTAAATAAAGAAAAAATAAACTATACTCAACTAAAGTATACAATGTTTCATTTAATACATACATTTTCCACCTTTTGGGTTTAAGAAAAGAGACACTCATCATGATTTGAGTTGTATATAAATTAGAAGATAAGGGATGAGGTCCATTATATTCAAGTTATTATCACCTTTACACTTCCCATCACATCCCTAAGATTACAGTATCCTTTATGACATATTCCAACTCTCTACACAAATATATGCTAATTATTTATTTCATTTAATCACTCTTAAGAATTCAAATTACCATTATTTAATCAAATCACTTTTATCGTAAGACATATTGAGAGTAGTAAATTACTCTTTTTTATTTACTGTTTATTTTTCATTCCTATAAAATTTAAAATAATTGCTTTTAATTCTTATAAAATTATAAAAACTTGGGGTTATTTTTTCATGCTTACAAAATTTGAAATGATCTCTAACCTCTAATCACATGTAATAATCACTTGATTAGTGATGTTTAGTGTATCTAGAAAAAGCATGTCACACTCTATGTATTCTCTCTCTCGTGATTGATGAAGTACCGAAGTGCTCATATTGCATCCACCGTACAATTCTTTTATCGAATAAGATCATAAGATTCCATTCTTTTTCCTTTTTCAGGAACCCCAAAATCTCAAGTTAACACCACACATGATCAGAATAAAAATTAGGTACATTTCAGTATTATACGATTTTAATTTAATTTGTATACTTATTTTCTGTTTATTTAAATATATCTCTAGTTATTTATATTTGATAAATACTATTATAAAATTTGTTCAACACGACCAAGAAATTATCAACAATTTAAACAATAACTTGTGATGATTGTTTTTTAATCAAACATGTTTAAAGTATTTTTGGTATGTTATTGCTTTTTAATCAAACGTGTTTAAAGTAACTTTGGTATGTTATAATGTTATTTTCTTCTTATTGATGTGATTAAAGTTACCACGACAGTGGACACACGCTTATCGTTAAAACATGTGTTAATTTATATACGTGTTGCACAGGTCAGTTTGATCCTTGAATGTAAAAATAATAATTTAATCACCAATCATGAAAAAGTTATCAAAATCATCTTCCTTATATCTTAGAAAGGTTTGTTTGCCTCTCCTTGGCTCTTCTCTTTTGGCTTCTTTCTATTTTATTTTTTCATTTTTTTAAAAAACTTCAAAATGTTACAAAACATTTTTAATGAAGAACGCCATATAAAGTTTTGTTAAATTAGGTAAGAAATACATTTAACCTTTTTTATAAATATTTTTTTGAAAGATCAAACAGATAAATTTATTGAATTTAAATATTTTTATTCAAAATTATTTGATTATTTAAATGTTTAGTTATTTTTGAATAATTATGAGTTGGGTTTACAAAACTCCAAAAAGATTAAACAAGAATGAGACATGAGGGAGACCAACATAAAGAATGACATCACCTTCAACCTAAAACCTTAAAGCATTAAATTTATGGAACTTTTTTCTTACACTTGAAACTTAGTAATTTATAATTGTACAAACCTTTTATTTCCTCTTTTTCATGTAGATATAAATGCCAAAGAGCCTTGTTAGCCCAAAATACATGATGTGAAGCCTGTCATGGTAAAACATTACAAGATATACAAGTTACCCACCATGTTCCCCTATATTAACACAATGTTCTTCTTCTTAAAACTGGTATCACTCCGCTTTCAGTGTTGAATGTAAAACCTATAGGATCCTATGCACCCACTAAAATAAGGGTTTTTTTTTCATTTTGGAATGTGTTGGTGTCTGATAATGTTCTATTACTCCATCTTGCATATGAATCTTGATAAACTCAACACCTACAAATTTGCAAGTATTATCATTTTTCTTATTTTTGTTAACCCTCTCCTCATATGTCTCAAACCAACTTCTATATGGACACATATGAAAAGTACAATCTAAGTTAAAGTACACGCTTTAGAATAATCTATTGTAGGTATCAGTTATCCTGCAGCACAGACGTATGTTTCAATCATAATCAAAGAGTTTAATCCCTAGAAGAACAATTGTTAAGGGAAAGATTATCCCAAGGTTCATCAATTATCCCATGAAGTAAGCCAATGGAGGAAGTCATAATCGAATTATGGTGTTTAGGTTATTATCCTCTTAGTAGAAAGAGTTGCACTCTAACTATCAATTATAACTTTTTAGTCCAATGATAAGTGTTCAATCCAACAACGAGTATCAAAACCAAGGTCACAAGTTCAATTCCCAGTGAAACAATTCTTAAAAGAGAGGTTGTTGTTCATTAATTGTCCTGTGACATAAGTCAAGTGGGTCAAGTTACAATTGACTCGTAACACTTGGATCGTTACACTCTTAAGGAGAAAGAGTTGCACTTTAAATATTAATTATAGCTTTTAGCCTAGTGGTAAGAATTTAATCCAACATAATCTAATTTTTTCCTTTTTAAGCATTGTAAAATCTTCATTAGACATTGTATAAGTAGTGGCATTCAAAGAATATTTGACCATTTTCTTGTGACAATAAATCTTCTAACGATCCAGTTCTTTGTAGTTATTGCATATATTCTTAGGATTGACTTTTTGCTTCCCTTTCTTCCTATTTTTCTACCCTTTACCAGTGGTAAACGCTATTAACCTAAACAAGCCAACTTCATCATATTTTCCAGTAATCTTGTGTTGAAGTTTTCTATCATAGAAATAAGACTTCACATATTCTAAAGTAGTGCAACCTTTAGCTATATTTAAAGAATTAACAAAATTTCCAAATCAAGGAAAAAACTTGCAAAAATAGTCATTGATAAATCCTTATCTTCCATCTTCACATCAATATCTTTAAATTCCATAAAAATATGAAGATTTTCCTTTAATGATAAATCCTCCTTTATGTGAAGCCCAAACAATCATTTCTTGAGAAATAATATACTACATGTAAATCATGTTATGACTAACTTCAACCACAACTCATAAGCGGTTTCTTTATTAACTACCTTATAAAGAATTTCATCTAAGAGAGATAAAAGGGTTTGATAGTGAGTCTTCTCCTCTTCAATTCTAAGAACCAACTCTTTCATATGTGCAGACTTGGTAGATAACAACATTTAAACTCCTTATTCTTTCAACAAAGGACACATCTTGATGCACTATAAATTGAAAATTTTCTTTCCTGTAAAGTTTTTAATATTGATCGTGTTGACCATCTTCTTAGACGTATTCTTGAAAATTTTTTTCATGACAAAAAGAAACAAACAAAAGGATTGATCTTGATCAAGGACCAACCAGCTACAAATCGAAAACAAAGTTAAATCAAAGCTTTAATACTAGTTTGTTGGAGCTATCCAATAAAAAAGTTCACACAGAATACGAAGAACATTGCACAATCTAGTAAACATGAACAAGTTGTGTAAAAGAAAAGAACCAAGATATATGTGATGAGAAAGAATGGTGTATTATATTAATATGTTCTTTATGAACCCATACAAGAACAAAACATATTGTTACAATGAGTTTACAAAACACTCATACTCAACCAAAAAAGAGAAAATTATAATAAATGATCAATATCAGTTACAATTTTATGAATCAATTAACTCTCCAACTCTCAATTAAGTTAGTTAAACTTGAGTATATATAGACTAGTTACAATTGTAACTAACTATATAACAAAAAGCCTAACTAACTAAGTAAAATAATAATCTAATAACAATCACAAGCTTACACACTTCATTAACAAAAGGTGGATGTATCAAAGCAAAAGCAAACATGACAAATAAGATGCTTATATGTTATGAAAATTAAGAATCTCATGAATGTTAAGATTATGTACAGAGAATACAAAGAATATATGTCTAATTTAGATAACAAATAATATAAACTCACTCAAAATTCTCAAGACTTTGTTACTTGAGTGAGGTGTTTCTAAAGAAGAGGAAATAATTATTGTCTCTCTTTTTGCTCAAGTTTCAAACTCTTACCTTAAGTAAGGGTGTTATCACTCAAACATATAAAGGATCACTCAAGTTACAAGACTCTCTATACACTCAAGATTGAAACCCTCACTACTTAGTTCAATACTCAAGTGAGATATACATAAAACAACAATTATACATGAATTCACAACATCTCCAAAAACTCAACAAAAAACCTATTATAATACTTTCAACACTCCTAAAAAGTTAATAAATGTTCAATTACAACAATCTATAACTTAAATAACAGGTTCCAAACCTTTCCACTCAATTTGGCCCTTCAAACCTCAAATATACTTTTAATTTAGTTGAATCCACGGTTCAATAAACCATAATATAATCTCTTTATTAAATTTACAGATTTGAACATAAGAAATTTCCATTTCTAACATACACAAATTTTCCATTAATCTAATTTATCCTTAAATGAATACAATATCATTAATGAATTACTTCAAACATCAACATTATTCATGCGTTCTAAACTTAATTTTAGCTAACTTAATTTTAGCTAATATCTTTAACCAAAGTCGTTATTATTATCAATAACAAATTAAAAGTAACTTCTCTTACTTATAAAAATAATTATGATCTAAGGAATCACTGTAAAGGGTTGGAGAACCACCAAGTCCTAGAAATCTAGGGACCACAATTAAAATTCATATTAGTTAAAAGAATCACTTTGTCTAACTAACCAAATTCATATTAAATAGAAATATTAATAACAAAGTTGAAATTTTTTCTATCGAACATGATACTGAAAGAAGATCTGATTGAATATAATTGATTTTTATTTCACTATATACTTCAAAATATGATTTGATATTAAGAGTGACGAGATTTAGTATCAGAAATTAAGAAAGATAGAAAAGTAAAAATCTTAAAAGATAAAGAAATTTATTTGTATGTAGGAAAAGAAATAAAAACATTTTACAAGGACTTTTAACAGAAAAAAAAGATAAAAATAAATATATAAAATTTATTAATATTTTTAAAAATTTATAATAAAATATTTGTATACCTAACCTAATTTAATTTAGGGAGAAGTTTATTTTAATTTTATTTTTTATTTTTTATAAAAGTGTCGGTAAAAAATTATCGAAATATATTTTCTGAAAATAATATTTAAATAAAATTAATGATAAAGTAGAGAGAATGAGAAGCACTAATAGAGATTCTCATTAAATAACTGGGTAGATAGTGGAACGCTAGTTTATCCAAAAGTTATAGCCATCTTCTCCGGAAAAAGCAAGGAATTCGGTGTATATATTGATTCAGTTTCATTATTTAAATATTGGGAAAAGTTTGGTTTCTCAGAAATCCAATTATAAATATATTTGGATAATTTTTTTCACAAAACTTTTAATATACGAACAAAAAATAAATTAATATACGAACAAAAAGTAAAACTAACTTATATCTAAGTTAAAAAATAAAATAAAAAATATATCAGATATTTTTTTATAAATTAATTTTAAGTTTTGAAAAGTTCTTTTGTGTAGATAGTTTTACTAAAATATCAGTTATTGAAAGTTCATAAGTGGTCCCCTTTACACTTGTACATTTTTCACTGAATGGGGATACCTCTTTACACTTTTGGGTCTGATTTTGTGTTGCACCATCCTTGTTAGCTTTTGACATTGTGAAGAAGGTCACATAATTGTACAAGCTACAATAATTGGTAGAAACTATGAATAGAAAATTGTAACACTTTGTGTGGTAGAAAAGGTCACAATTGTGGATGTTATCATGTTTGTATTATAGGATATATAGCTATTCCACTTGCCTAGGTTCAAATTCATAAATCCAAGAGCCTTCCAGAAAAAGTGTGTTAATTCAGTTGAAGAACCATTTTTCCATGTTAAGGACAAATAAGATGTTTCCAACAAATCTTAGATATTTGTTTAGTCCAAAGTGGTACTAAGATTTTTCCCTAAACCCAAATGGGTGATTGCTCAACTTCACCACTTTTGTGTGCCCCATGTGACCATTCCATTTCAAGCTTCCCATTTCTTGTACATAGCATGTTAGATCAATTCAAAGGATTATAATTGTCAAAAGTTTCAACCATGATCAATTTGAATTATTTATATTTTAAATTGTTTAACTTTTAAAAGATTTGTGTAGATAAGATGATTCAAAATTTACTACACTTTGTATTTAATTTTAATAAAGTATTCATTTATAACTAAATATATAAATATTAAATAGAAAGATCATTATCAAATTATACAGGTGATATTAATGGAAAACAATCTTCATACAATAATCACACAACACTCCATCTAACAAATTGATTGTAAAAACCGACATTAAATAAATCCTAACAAACATCAATTAGGAAATAGTTCTTGCCTACGTCAATAAATAAATAAATCCAACTATGTTAATTAAAAAATAATTATTCTCACCAATCATTCTACCAATGTTGATAAAAATTGACATCAACATAAAATAATCATAAATAATGTCAATAAAATAAATTTGTGTTTAACATTAGATAAAAGATTCTCTTGATGTTGAAAAAAAAAACACTCTAACTAATGTCATTTAAGAAATAAAAATAAGATATATAAACAAAATAATAAATTTGACGATGATGATTAAAAGTTAATCATATTCGAACTTAACTTGAAAGAAATCCTCCTCAGCATTTGTCGAAAAATAATATTAACTATTAACGACTTGATTAAAACAAACACATGGTATTTTTATGGATATTTTAGATGACGAGAGAATATAAAAAGAAACTTAAATTTAAAAAAAAAGAACAAAAATATAAGATTTCAAACTTTTATTTTTGAAATCTGAAATTATTCAATTTGGATTACTTTCATAAATTCTTAAAAATTTATTTATTTTTAGTTTTTTTTTATCTAAACAACATATATTATCCTATTACATTTTAGATTTTCAATAAAAAAATTATTTTCTAAAAAAATCTCCGTCAAATCGAAACCCAACATAAGATTTTTCAATATCTGAATCCATGGAAGAACATGTTTGTCCCCTCTAACCAACCATGTCTTCTTTCTCTGTGAAATATCTTTTTTTTCCCTCACATTCTTCTTCCTAGTGATCTCACACATTGTCAAAATTGGTTCCTTTCTGGGCTTTAGAATAAGTGTGAAGAAAGTCACACTTGGGCCTTTACAGAGATGGATAATTTTTTTTTTATTTTATGTAAATATGATTTTATAAATTTTAATTATAAAATATGGATAGATATAATTTTTAATATATATATATATATATATATATATATATATATAATTTTAAAAAAAAATTGATATAGTAGTTAGATTTCCTATGATTATAATCCTCAAGTAAAACAAAGTCATCAATAGTTATATGTGGATGTCAGACCTTTCTATATCCCTAAATTTATTGTTCATATCTTTGAGATTTTACAAAACATATCAAATTAATAGTTAACTCACATAATTATTGTCAATTTTTTCAATTTCAATAATTTTGTCTCTTAAGCATATTATTATATATTAAGATAAAGGAAAACTTTATTTTGGCAACCACACCTGACATATAATCAGATGTCAACAGCTGATGTGGTATAATTGTACACGTGGATAAGGATAAAACAAGACTTTTCTTTTTGAATGACATTTAGAGTACTTTGTTATGAAAGGGTATAATTAGGTTTTAAGGACCTAAATTTAAAATTTGAAAGGTGATAGGAGTCCAGTGCACCCATTTGCATAAGAGAGATTTCGTGTGACAGTGGTTGCGATGGTGAGCGACGGTGGGAGACCACGACGGTAGCAAGCGACAGTGGTGAGCGACAGTGGCAGACCATGGACGTGGTGAGAGAATCGACGGTGGCGAGCGACGGTGGCGAGCGACGGTGGCAACGACAACAGTGGTGAGATTCAAGAGATCTGAGATTCAAACTCACTACTTCTCAACCCTTAAAAATGACTCTCAGTGCCACGCTGAAATGTCTTTTACACGTCATTTATCTCGATCACATCAGCACCACATAAGATTGTAAAATAGGTGTCTAACACGTGTGATTGTCAAAGTATAACTAATCTAAGATAATACCCATCCTTAGTAACAAAAAACTTCTATTATATTTCTTTATTTCTTAATTTAATTTTTTATTTCATATATTTTCTTTGATTAGTATTTTAAATTTATCTTTGAAAATACATGGACTTAATACATTCCAATTTATCAAATTTTGCCCCGCACCCCCATGCAGTAAGCAACAAGTTGTCTTTATGGGATTTTTAATTTTGCTTCAGCCACCAGCGGAATCCAATGTCTTCAAAGAGACTGTTTCATATAAAACTTGAAGAGAAAAAACCGGTATTTCAAATCGTATGGGGGTGCAGGAAGCAAGAAGCTATTTAATTTCTTACTAACTTTGGAGTGATTCTTCTTGCACCTCCATAACGACTTCCTGCACCTCCATAATTTTTCAGAATTCCAATTTTGGACATAAGTAAAAGACTAAAATGTCCTTCATTTTAAAACAAAAACAGAAAAGCACAGGACATTCAGAGGTGCTGCGTTTGGAGGTGCTACGTTCGGAGGTGCTTTGTTGGTGAGAGTGAAGACATTGATGAAGGTTTAGGGCTGTGAGAACTATCTAGAGAGATTACAGAGGTGGAAGAAAACTGTTATAGGAGTTGCTGAAGAAGAAAGTTGTTGCTGGGAGGAGGAAGGAGGTTGAGAGGAGGAAGAAGGTTGCAGTTCATCGTCGACGGTGCGTTCTAATTTTTTTTTTTTCAGTTCACGGGTTCTCCATACCGTAACTTTAATATTTTTTGAAGGCGTTGCGAGTTCTACAACCCGCAACAAATTGTGCCGCACCTTCACTATTGCGGGTTATACAACCCGCAATGTAAAATTTTTTAAAACACATTGCGGGTTGTACAACCCGCAATTTAAAAAAATTTCAAAATTGCATTGCGGGTTGTAGAACCCGCAAACCAAAAAATTTTGAAAAAATACATTGCAGGTTCTACAACCCGCAATGTAAAAATCCTTAGAAAATACATTGCGGGTTCTACAACCCGCAATGCAATTTTGAAAAAAAATTTACATTGCAGGTTCTACAACCCGCATTGCAATTTTGAAAAAAAAATTACATTGCGGGTTGTAGAACCCGCAATGTGTTTTGAATTTATTTATTTTTTATTTATTTGTTCTTTTAACTTAACATTAATTGTATATTTTATTTGAGTTGGTTTTGTAATTCTTTTGAATGAATTATGTAGTCTACGATGAAAGGTGACAAGTGTAGTAAATTTTCTGAAGAAGTAGATAAAATATCAGAAATGTAACAATCACATGATAGTGGTGTCATGGTTAACGAACATGAGTGTGGTTTTCATTTTTCAACAAATGAGGTAAATGAATTTGGTTATACTAAATTTTGTTATTGGATAAATTGTGATGCTTACTAAATTTGTGTCCCTAAAATTTGTATGAATTTTATGTTTAGGTATTTGTTACTAGAGATCATTTACTTGAATGGGTTCGAAAAATTGCTTTTTCTCTTGGATTTGTGGTTGTCATATTGAGATCTGATAAAGCAACAGGTCAACAAGGAAGGAAGACATTTGTATTATTGGGTTGTGAAAGGAGTGAAAAATATAGAAAATATAGGAATGATTTGGAGGTTATCATTACAGGGACAAGAAAGTGTGATTGCCCATTTAGATTGCGGGGTAAACCTATTTCAAGTGGAGAAGGTTGGGTGTTGAAAGTCATATGTGGCTTACATAATCATGATCTTGCTGAGACATTAGTTGGACACCCTTATGCTGGGAGATTGAAACCTGATGAGCATGCCTTGGTTGTTGACATGACAAAAAGTCTTGTGAAGCCATCCAATATATTGTTGACTTTGAAATAGAACAATAAAGACAATGTGACCACAATCAAACAATTGTATAATGCAAGATACACATACAAGAGGTCAGTTAGAGGATCAAGAACTGAATTGCAGCAATTAATGATGTTACTGGAGCGTGACCAGTATATTCATTGGAGTAGGTGTTATCAGGATTCAGAAGTTGTGAGTGATGTCTTTTGGACACATCCTGACTCAGTTAAGTTGTTGAATGCATTTAGCATTGTCCTATTGATGGATAGTACATACAAAACCAAAAAATATAGGCTTCCTTTGCTTGAAATAGTTGGTGTCACATCCACAGGGTTAACTTTTTCAGCTGCTTTTGTGTTATTGTCAACAGAACGTGAAAATAACTTCATATGGTCATTGCAGAGACTTAAAGGGTTGTTTTTCAGGGAAGATGTGTACCCTCAAGTGATTGTTAGTGACAGAGACCTTGCTCTAATGAATGCAATTAGTGTTGTTTTTCCTGAAGCAACTAACATATTATGTCGGTTTCGAATGCATTGCGGGTTACAGAACCCGCAACATGTTTTTTTTCTGAAAAATGTTGCGGGTTCTGTAACCCACAATGCATTTGAATTTTCAATTGCATTGAGGGTTACAGAACCCACAACGACGACTTTCAACGGCGAAAAATGCCCTCCACCGCCGTCGTCCGCCATTAAACTCTCAAACTTTCACTCTAATATGAAATTAAACATACAATACACCTTACCTTTACTCCAATTGATTGTATTGTTGAAAATTTGATATGTGGTGGAATCTTTGTGGGGTGCCCGTGGAGAGTGGATGGATGTTGATGGAGGTAGATACAAGATTCAATGGTGAAACTTTTGTGGTGTTCAAACTTTTCTCCAATAAGAGAACAATGGAAAAATTTTGGAAGGTGCAGTGTATGGAGGTATGGAGGTGCAGGGTTGGTGGAGCGTGAAATGGGAGAAGGATGGAAGAAGAAGATGATGAAGATATGAAAAGGGTAAAATGGGTTTTTCAGAAAAATCAAAAGGATATTTTTGTAAAATCGTTATTAGTATGGAGGTGCAGGAAGTCGTCATGGAGGAGCAGGAAGTCGTCATGGAGATGCAGGAAGAATCACTCCTAACTTTGAATATACCATGGCCAAGGCCCAAGACATATAGACAGCTGGGCTTTCGTTTTACAAAATATGTGTTAATTGTGATTTTTTTTTTTTTTTCTGTATGGTTATTAAACAGGTAAGTATACTGCTTCTCATCTTAATTGCTCAATTCAAGTTTTTATATTTTTAAAATTAATGAAAAATAGTTGAAATGTTTGATTTATAATTAAATTCGTAACATTATTAGGTAACGTAATACTAATATGCTGGAATATAATTTTAAAAAATAGAGTTTAGAAAATAAGTAGTAAGTATGATATCATTTTTATTATTTATACTAAATTTTATACATATATATATATATATATATATATATATATATATATATATATATATATATATATATATACTAAAGAGATAATTAAAATAATAAATTTTCTTATAATATTACGTTATTAATAACTTTATATTTAACATAAATTTTGTTGATATAACCGTTAAATTAAATTACGATCTCATATCATCATAATTACTTATATTTAATCAAAATTAAATAATAATAACAGTAATCATAATAAAAAATTGATCAAATTAGTTATATTTTAGTATATTTTGAAAAAGTATATATTATATTAATTTTAATATATGTAAATGAAGTATTAAATAATTGTATATTAATATAAAATTTTATGTATATAATTTATGTTAAAACATGAATTATTTTCAAAAGAAGTAAGGTTGAAAAAAAAAATTCCCAATGGCAAACTATTCACAATATTTACTCAAATAACACTTTGTATTGTTCATTATCAGACTTTGGTTTTCAAATAACCAAATTTTGACCTTCTTTTTGGACATATTATTGCAGAAAAAAAGAAGTCAGAATTTAGTTGAACCAAATTTTGAGGGGAATGAATTATGAGAGGATTGGAGTTTTTAAAATAATATATATATATATATATATATATATATATATATATATATATATATATTTTTTTTTTTTTTTTT
>Ga0209489_109341_pt1 | contig 12318 bp, 8 predicted proteins | sample SiratrowhiteBW_FD_187527 | JGI IMG/M metagenome (GOLD analysis project Ga0209489, IMG submission 187527) | Root nodule microbial communities of legume samples collected from California, USA - Siratro white BW (SPAdes) (version 2) | ecosystem: Host-associated > Plants > Roots > Nodule | place: USA... | reverse complement strand
TTTTTTTATTTTTTTTAAATTTTTTTTTTTTTTTTTTTTTTGTGGCAAATGTTTTCTTTGAAATTTAAATATAGATACTTTTCTATTTTAATTTGTTGTCTTTGTGCTTGAGTTGAAATTATAAGCTTTTTTGCTTGTTGTTTCCTACTTTTAATTATAATTATTGTTGAGTATTTATTCACACTTGTTTTGTCTTTTGCTGTAGGAATTGGATTGTGACTTAATGGGATTGTGACTTTATATAGTGGTTGACATTTTGTGATTTTAACTGTGGAAGCAATAGTTTATTTTGTGGTATCATGGAGATACAGACTTGTGGCAAGCCGATTGACTCCTTGCTAGAAAAAGTGCTGTGCATGAATATTCTGTCATCTGATTACTTTAAGGAGCTCTATCGATTAAAAACGTATCATGAAGTTATTGATGAAATCTATAATCAAGTTGATCATGTGGAGCCATGGATGACTGGCAATTGTCGCGGTCCTTCAACTGCGTTCTGTCTTCTTTACAAATTTTTTACAATGAAGCTGACTGTCAAGCAAATGCACGGGCTGTTGAAACACCCTGATTCTCCTTACATAAGAGCGGTACGTGGATGTGACTGACCATGTATATGGGACTTTACTGATTTGTTTTAAGTGGTGTAAAAATTTTGTGTTGGTTATGATATGTGCTCGTGCTTGAACGTTTTGTTGGTTTGCGGATGGATGACTTTCTGACCATTTCTAATGACTAAGTGGGGTAATTTATGCTTGCATTGAATAGTTGGTCATTTCGTACAGCAAGAGAAGATGCATTCACATGAGACTATTTAATCATATTAGAATCACTTAATTGTAGCATAATTTATATTGAATATTTGAAACGTAGAATTATCATAACTGAGCCTGGACTGTGTGTTGGTGGGTTTCTGTTGAATTAGCAAATGTAAGGTAGCCAAAATAGCAAGTTAGATTGAGAACTGTATGTGTTTACAGTTTATGCTTGCTGCTATGATTCTGTCACAACCAAAAAATGATTTGGTAAGGTTGGCTGGTTTTGCTTTGATTGACTGAATTAGGGCCCCAAGCCTTATAACGGATTTAGTCATTCATTCGACCCTTCTCTCCAACTTATTCACTGTCTTTTGAGCAATGATTTGCGCTGCTATGAGTTGTGGTTTGTGCGGGGATGGTCGAGGGTCAATGGTGGTTTAGGTTGTTCTGGAGGTTGTTTGTTGGTGGTTTGACTACTATATTTCTTCCAGTTTCTTCAGTATGCTCCTGCTTCTGGTAGGGGGGCGATGCTTATCTACTGTATTCTCTTTTGTTTTTGCTCTGTTTTGTGCTTGGGTCCTCCAATTTAGCTTTGTGTCTCTAATTGTGCTTGTCTCCTGATATTTTAAGTGCTTTTGGTTTGTGGACAATTTGCAATTAACTTATTTTGTTTCAGAAACCACATTACATAATGCTTAAGATATAATCAATATCCCCACTTTTCAGTTGCTCTTAAAAAAAAAGAATTTCTTTGAAAGAGCAAATGGTTTCATCCTTGTAATAATTTGAGTCCATGAGAGTGGACCTTAGCACATCTGTAAGGGTTTTTGCCTTATGATCCAGAGATCATGTGTTCAAATCTTTGAAACAATATCTCCATTTGCACAGTAAGGTTGCATACATTACCCTCCCTATACCCTCTTAGATGGGATGCTTTCTGAACTGGGTTAGCTTTAATAATTCAATTCATTTCTTCCTTTTTGCTTCAAATTGTTGATGTAAGGAATAATCTTGTATTTTTTTATATTGATAATAAGTTTTGTTTAATGAGATGAAGGATGGTATGATTCTGCTTAGCGTGAGACTGTTCTGTATACAATGTTCTATTTGGTGATTATTCTCATATGTTAATCTTGTGTTCTGTATTTACTTCTTTTACTGTTTATAGGTTGGGTTTCTCTATCTGAGATATTGTGGAGACCCAAAGACGCTGTGGAGTTGGTTTGAGCCATATATAAAAGATGATGAGGTATGATGATATGGCTGTGATCTTACTCTATTCCGATAGTTTCTTTATACCTCAACTTGTATTTGATCAAAGTTCTGAATCCTGGAAATATTTTGTATATTATTCCATTTTCCATTTTTCTAAGCACTGATTATACCAGTGCTATACATGGAGCCATTCTAATTGAATGTTTTGTCAACAATGTTTTATGGGCCAAGTTTTCTCTTGGTTTTAATATATTTGGTTATACTGATGATTTTAATGAACAAATCTGTCTTCGGCTTATATATTTTGTGTCCATATGTTTCTTTGCTTTGGAAGATAGTTACTTGTTTGGGCTTCTGTTGGCTTGAATTATCTCTGATCTTCGGATATCATTTAAAGTGCTCCCTTAAGTAATATGTGGATTATGATGCTGTGTTTCAGGAATTTTCTCCTGGATCTAATGGTCGAATGACTACAATGGGTGTCTACATCCGTGATTTGCTACTTGGACAGGTTTGTTATCTTCAAATCCCTATCAGGCTACATTTTACATAAGAGCATACTTCCTGGTTTACCATCTTTGAGCTCGTGCTTCCATTTTGCGTGTAGACAATGAAATGCATTTACATGATAATTAGCAAGTTTTACCCTGACCTTTTTTATTTTGAGATTATTAATGTAAGACACACAATTGCGATGGAGGAAAATCATTTGACTCGAGTAAAGACTAGTCAAACTGAGATTTCTCTCTTCAGAGCTTTCCTACCAGAATCCGATGCATCACAAGATTGCAAATGCAGATATGTCCCTCACCATCCCATAATTTGGAGTAACAGTATGAGGTGCTTTCGGTATCTTTGGGCATAAAACTTATATACCTACCACTAACTCTGATAAGAATTAGTCCGAAAGAATTTTTTTCTTTAATTGCATGCTCATTATGGTTGATTTCTCATCTCTAAAACCACTGTTGTCTGAGGCTTAGTAAAAAAGAGTACTTCATGTGGTTGCCTGAGAGTAGAATCTCTGCTTGAAATACATGCTTGTTGTCAATTTACTCTACACTAGTTTGATCCTTTGCAATACATTATTCGCCCTTATTATTTGGATGGACATACTGTAATATTGGAAATATAAATTTGAGGGATCAAACTGATAAAATTAATCTAAAAGAGAGAAAATCAATGACATATGTATGTTTCAGGGACTAAAAAGAGGTTTTTCTCATTTCACATTTCTTCCCTTCTTTCCTTAGAGCTGATGTCTGTCTTTTGCATTGTTAATCTGCATTTGTTTCACCAACAAATTTTATTTACCGAGTTGTTTAATATAGTATAGGAGATCCAGGTCTCACATTTTACACCACCTGTATTTGGATTTGTACTTCTGGCGTTGGAATCTGTTTTAACTTTCAAGTCTAAGAGCTATATTTTTCCTTGTCTGCATTTTTTTCAAGTCGTTTAAGGTTATCCTTTTTGAAGCTTAATTTCTTTGAGGTCTTAGAGAAAGTTGTAGGCTAAATTGATAAATAATTTATTTCTGTTTGGCATTTTGTGTCTTCAATCTTTGTAGACTAATACTTCATACCTGACGGCAGCGAGTGACCATATTATAATGTAGACATGTTCTAACTGCCATTCTGTATTATATACGGAGCTGTTCATCCTGAAATGTGGGAGGTTCAGTGACAAATGTCATTAAGTTTTCTTTGTACTCTAGTTGAGGTGTAAATGAGAGTTTCTCCAAATTTCAATGTAATGGCTGGTTTGTTGGATTGTAAGTTTGTTTCATTTCATATTTTCATTTGCATTTTGATATTTCTGCTAGGAATGTATATTAAATTATCGATCTCAGTTTGTATGCGTAGAGTAATTCTATATAATGTAAATTTAATGTATTTGAATCATATTACACATCCAACATTCAAATTAATTATATTTTTGGTCGTAATTAAGAAGGAACAATGCAAGAACGGAAACAACTATTATGGTTTTATAGCATGGAAGATTCTAGAGAGTCACAATAGTTTAATTTTGTTCTTTCTATTCTCATGAATTTAAGTATTTATATCAATATTTGATGTTTCTTCGTGCTATATTGTTACCACCTCTTCATTGTTGGCATATTTGTTGTGTGTTGGATGTTTTACGATTTCGGGAATGTTATGCATGTTACACAATGTGCCGTGGTTGACAGACTTTTATCGCTATAGTTCCCAAGTTTATTTCACCCCTTTAATTCCGTATTATATAACTGTACTTTAAAGGATTGATGAATCTGTTCTACTGTTGCAGTATTACTTCGACACACTGTTTCCTCGCATTCCTGTTCCTGTATTGCGGCAGGTTGTGTCTAATCTTGAAAAGTTGAAGCTCCCCACTACACATTCTGGCTCAACTGGGGAATCTACCCGTCATGGTTCTGATGATACTGCCCGCAGACCACCTTCTGTTAAAGCTGCTCTTTCAGTCTCTTTTGGTCAGCGGGCTCCACATCGTGCCTCCACAAGGGATTCTTCACCTATTCGTCGTACATTACCTTCTCATGAAAGAAATGGCAGTGATGACATAAGAAGATCTCCAAGTAGTCGCCGCAGCCAAAGCCGGGAATATCCTGATAGGGATAGGGAACGAGAGCGGTCACGGTCCAGAGACAGGGATCGGGATCATGATAGGTCCAGAGACAGGGATCGGGATCATGAGAGGGACAGAGACAGGGACAGGGAACGAGACAGGGATAGGGAGCGAGATAGGGACAAATACCGTGATAGAGATAGAAACAGGGATTGGGATCGTGATCGAGACCGGGAAAGATACAGGGATCGTGACTCAGACAGAGATCAAGAGAGGGACAGAATCCGAAGGGATAAGGATCGGGAAAGAGAAAGAGAGAGGAGTTATGATTATGATAGGAGGTCTAAGCATACAGAAAGAGAGAGCAGCCGGGATTATGACAATGGTAGTAGGCACTATCGTAGGAGTCGAAGTAGAAGTAGGAGCAGGAGTAGAAGTCAGAGCCTGCAAGCTGGCACTGCTCGGTATGAATCACGTTCTAGTCCGCAGAGAGATGGGAGTAAAAGAACTTCTGCATCCAGTAATCTAGCTAAACTTAAAGATATGTATGGTGATTTAGGGGATAATAAAGGAGATATCAACATGGAAAAAATTCCTAGAAAGGATAGTGGAGGGGAAGAGGTTATTAGACTTGGCGGGTCTACTTGGAAGTATTGAAAGTGATCACGCAATGCTTGTCAGATGTTGGATGACTTTCACATGAAAAATATTGGGTCTAGTCCTTTTATTGCTGTTGTCTCTTGGTTGGTAGATGTTTAAATCGGTGGTGAATGCTATCTATATCAGCATTTATAGATGATGTATACTAAAATTTATCCCTGGTGCATTGAATTTCATGCTTTGTAATCGCATGTTTTAGACCAAAGATAATTCTATGTAGTCCCGAACTACCATATTTTACATTGTGATAGTTTAAACTATACTTATTGCGTTTCCGTAAAGATCAATCTACGAACACTATTTTGAAACGCCTTTAGGTGGGAGACTGATAGGAAATACTCCGAAGCATTTTATATAACATGGAAAAAACTTCAATCCTATTTTTGGCGAAAATTTTGGAATGTGTTGAGTTTTCCAAATACGTTTGTGCCTCTTTTTTAACATTTATTATCATTATAAATCAGGGATTTTACTTTGATTTATTGACATTAGGTGCCATTTCCTTATTTTTACTTTGCATCATTTTTGCCGGCCTTAGATATTCATCATATCCCATATCTAAAGTATATAACAAAACCGCACACGTTATTGCAGATAAATTGAAGGCGAACTTCAGAGGTAAAGGGGTATTATTTTGGTATTGCATACGTCGGTAAGTAGCATCGAATCCAAAAAGAATCGTTTCATGAAATAGGAATTTTGGATGCAAATAATATGACGCTCTTATCATAGGCTACTGACACATGAATCTAATTCAAAAAGCTTCCATAATTTTAAGAATTTTTGCGTTACACGACTGTCATACATGTTATGTTAGAATATATGAAGCACCGGTGGAAGTCTATATTTCAAAGCTTCTTATATTTCCATGAGAGATTTTTGTTACACTACTGTTGCACATGTTCTGAGATTATATGAAGCACGGGTAGAAATTTGGGTTGTGGCGCTTTGCGTAAAGCAGTTCAGGCTCTTAAAATCTTTCCCCAGTATATTTTGACAAACCATTTGCTACAATAACTAAGGATATCAGGGGAAAAGTTCCTGTATCAAAGGGATCAGAAAGCGTCTGGTTGGTTCCAGTAAGCTGTTATTCACATTTGATAGAGTGATATATGTGACGGACAAAGATCAAAGCAGCACGGAAACCCACAGTTCCAAGCATGAGAAAAAAACCATAGCAAATACAAGCCATGTAGCCAAAAAAGAAAGAGGTTTGCATGAAGCCAGACATATCTGATCTTGCATAATAGTAATACAAGCAGTACCCATATATGAACAAGCCAGTTGATCCACCACAAAGGAAAGACCTAATCACGCCAACAACGAAATAGTTATGAGAAAGGAGGAACATGAATGGCATAAAAGGGTAACCTTAATTCTAACTGATAAGCAAGGAAGACAGTGAGAGAACTCTAATGTAACAGTCTACATACCTCCACCACCATTCATGGTCCTCAGTAGCAAGCTGAAAGTATGTCAATGCCACAGTGACAAAAGCAGTGACAATCAATAGGATGATGAACACAATAAACAAAATGCTGTATATGGTGTAAATTTGGTGACCCCACACACTAGCAAATATGTAGTAGAGTTCAATGTAAATGGCACTGAACGGCAAAAAACCTGCCATAGCCATTTGAGAAAGAGTTGTACGGTACCAAGGTAGTTGGGGAATCTCCCTAGGATACTTATTGGTACGGCAAGGAGCTTGAAACCCCGATTGGCTATTCTTGCCAGCAATCCCTCCCAGTACTAGTAAAGGTGAGGTTACAAGAGTCCATATCAGGAAAATAACCACAATTGTTCCAAATGGAAGCGCTGCTGTGGTGTTATAGGCAAGTGCCACAGTATTAAGAAAGCAGAATGTAAAAAACAAAGGCCCAGAGAACAAACTTCCAGTCAACACCAAAATTTTCACCTGTCAAAAACCAAATCAAAACCTCATAATAAGCATCATTCAATTGCAGTGTAGTTTCACTTGCTTAAAGCAAAGGCCAACCAGAAGTAATGCTCTAATAATATTTCTGCCTAATCAGAATATAGTACTAGACAACACAGTTCTGATTTGTAATCAGAATCTGTTTGATCCATGTGGTTTTTGAAGGCTAGTAAACTACACAATATGCCGATATCTAAAAGGAGTTTTATCAAGAATTTCAATCAAATTCACTTGCTACTCAGATACAAAATAATATAACGTACCCAGTTTTTGCCTTCAACCATATAATAAAAGGAAGCTGCATAGTAGCCCGCAATGCCGGAAGTTAATGCGTATATGATCACCAATGCAGTAAACAGAGATCCCCTATTGTATGGATAGAAAACACCAACTAGAGCAAGCATAAAGATGAATATTGCACTGAAAGCAGGATCAAATATCATGGTCAGGAAATAGCTGAACAATACAAGGTCAACACAATAAGTACCTAAGCTGGTAGTAACTCACAGTGTAAATAGCTGGGTTCCTGTTCCAAGTGCTGCTGCAAACAAAGACTTGAATCTTGGGTACCTGAACACATCACCATGGATATACTTCCATCCACTTTCCTCCTGGTCATCAACTGCTTCCTCATCAGGTGTAAACCTGTCAAGATTTGAAATGGTTGATACGAAAAGTTCCCCGAATTAAGAGGTTTAAATCCATGAATGTACAAACTGCTGAGAAGAATAATGAGAATGATTCTTACTTGACAAAATCATTCTTGAGCACACGCATGAGAATTATGCCCAGGAATCCAGTCAAGAGTAGAACAGTCACACATGAGTTGATGACAGAAAACCAATGGATTTCCAAGTTATGTGACAGTGAGGATGTTTGTGAGTATTTCTCCAGCCTCTTCTCAAATGGAGTGTCTGTTTCAATCCATTTGGCAGAATATATGAAATCCACATCTACTTCCCTATCATGTGTCAGGTCCACAACTGCACGTGGATCGTTTCGAATGAAAACATCGATGATGCGATCCTTATTGTACAGAATCTCAAAATGGACATGCGTGAAAAGATGGACTGTGGCCCCAGTTGGATCATCCTTGTCTTCACTGTCAAATTTTCCAAGGAAACCCCAAATGGGCAAGTCATCATAGTACATTTGGTAAAAATAGTCCTTCAAGACAGCATGTCTGAATTGAGCAACCTCTTTTACTGTAAGCCTCTTTTTGCAGATACTTTCAGGTTCTTTGTCAATTTGGAAGTCCAGTTTGTAAGGAGCAACAACTAATCGATCCCCGTTCAAAACTTCACCAAGATCTTCCTTCTTTTCTTCCACATTAACTGGCAGCCAACAAGTTTTGGAATTGTATGGAATAGGAGAAACCAAAGACACTAGTAGGAAATAGGAGAAAAGAGAAAGGGTACTTGTAACTAACCTGGTGAGCAAAAGGGAAGATCAAAATATTTGTACGTCTCACTGTGGAAAAGGAGGAAAAAAGAGGAAAGAGAAAACCGCAAATAATTAACGAAGTCATGAAATTTATGAATATGATAACTAAGCTTGCATTACATTCTTCCAATATTCATCCTTATTTACAAGCATTAAGATTTAAAGGATTTAGTAGTCTTTTCAGTAAAAAAAACATTGCTGTTTCTTTCTTCGACATAGAATATCGAAGTTCGAATAAAAGGAAATTGTATTGTTGAGGTAAAAATCCAGAGGGGTTACTTGATTGTGAAGGTAATTACAAAGGTCAACTCTGCCAGCCTGATCGCTTGGATTCATTCTAAATTTCCATTCAACACAACCTACAATTTCTGAGTTTCACATTGAAACAAAGGAAGATAACATCCCTTGATATTTTGAGTTTCCTACAGTGAAATTGAAAGTATTCATAACTAAAGCACACTTTTCAAGTCAAATTCAATTTTTCATGTCCACAGCGAACAATTCATCCTTTTCACTACTCAAACAACTAGATCTCACTGATCATAGTCTCGAGTGGCTTCCAAAATCCAAATCCACACCATAAATAGGCCATTGAATCTTCATTACACGTAAATCAGAGCAACACTCTGAGATGAAACAAGCAGGCATCCAATTCCAGAGGAAATCTCATCCTCCAAATGGTAAACCCATATATATGTTGAATATCTTCTGGGTTGAAATGTTTTGAAGCAGAAATATGAAATGTGAAAGTGAGAAGAATGAGAGATTAAAAATCTGACCTGGGATTGTGAAAGGGTCCCACCTTGTTGGCATAAAAGGGAACGGAATCTCCTTTCTTGTAACGGTGATCCGATGCATCAGATGTGACATGGCTTATGCAGCACCACAGGATCACAATGGCACCAAACAAACACGCCGTTGACTTTCCCATACACACAGATAGAGAAACAGAGAGAGAAACAGAGAGGGACTCTCCAATGCAATGCAACGGCTTCTTCTTGCACTTATAAGCCAAATAAGTGCATGAGAGTGAGAAGGAAGAAAAGGGATTAAGAAGATTTGAATTTCCACGAACTTGGTCTTCTTCTTACATTGCAATGAATGGCGATGGTCGTTTTCTAAGGAGTTGAAAATGAATCATCTTCGTGAATGGGGAATGATGACAAATACGTGCCTAACACGACCAAATGGCACCACCACATCGTGCCAAAACATTCTCTTCCCTTTCAACAACATATGTATATCCGTCCACTTTTTTTCTTATGCCATCTTAACATTTTTTCATGTTAAGGTTGTTCCTCCATTGGTTTGTTTCTCGAGACAACTTCGTTTTTCTTGTGGTGATAATCACTATTCAACTCTTCGCATCTTCGTTACCTCGTATTCGTACAATACACGGCTTTTTGCCACCTTTTGTTCATCCATGACATACCATTTTCATTTTTTTTTTTTTACCCCTTATGGCTACTTTCTTAAATTAATTCACTTTTATCAACTTATTTTCGTGAATACGCGTTTGGATATTTAAATTTATTAACTTTTATTGCTAATGTTTAAAAACTTACACATAAAGAAAATATGAGTACTGTAATAATTACCTTTTATTCGAAAGCTTATTTGACTTTCTTCCAAATATAAAGTTTGGCATCTTGCTTTGGGAATTTGAGTGGAGTTAGGCAACACTACATTAATGCAATAGGTTTGGAGTCCCTGGAGAGTAGGGTATGTCTGATCATTCAAACCATAAATTCTTATCTATTCGACAAGTGTAACAAAGGCACAAGTAGTAAAATGGAAAGGTCCAAATACCATTTATGAGGGGATTTGCAAATGTAAATGGTTCATTTATGAGAGAATTTGCAAACGTAAATGGTTGTGATAATTTCTAACTTTAAAACATTCAGACCTACCAACTTAAACTTAAACCACTAATTAGGTAAAGATTCATTTAAGGTTGAATTTCATGAACTCAACCCATTATAATTCTTCTTACTAATATCTCTAACATTCACACTGAAACTCACCATATACAAGTTCTAAATCTTAATGTGAAAAATATTAATCTTGTAATTTTTTTTATACAAGATTTGCATGAAGGACAAGTGTTTAGAATGATTAAGAGATATAAAATTATGTTTACAATCATATTTTTAAATTGTTCAATCTTGAAACTAAGTTCTTAAAGCATTTTTCAATGTCTAAATACAACAAAAAACATAGATGATCAACCATGTAACATGAAACACTAAGAAGAACATAAGAGTCATTATAAATTTCTCTTGCAAAGAAAATATTACATAAAGATAAGATTAATTATATTCAACCCCAATTAAAAAACACAAATATGGCTAAGAGAATGACAAGATTGAAGTGGAAGTTTTCTTAGAGCTCGTCCTTTCCTAGCAGCTCTTTCCCACTCTTCCCTTTCTTTTTTGGTCAAAAACAACTTCTCTTTTCTTTTCTTCTGATTTTGCCTTTTCAACCATTCCAAAAAAGCATTTTCTCATTGGATGAACATAACAACTTGCTTGGCCAAGACACATCTTTTTATTTATTTCTTTCTTATTCGTAGGATGAATGTAGGTGAGGATGATGTCTTTTAGCTGGATGAATGTTCCTCTCACTAGATGAACACATTTTCTTATTAGACGAAAGTGTTGCTTGTTGGTAGAGGAGATACTTAAATACTTCCTCATCTCATCTTCAAAGTTTCATTTCCCTACAAAATTTTTACAAAAACTATAATCAATTCTATCCCCACAATAAAGTATTAAAAATTTTAAATTTAAGATAGAATCAACAATACATACACATATAGTGTAAAAGATAAATTAAGAGATTCAATTAGCATGATAAAACAAGTTATTATCACACACATATAATACAAAGATTTAATTTAAAGATTATTGTTATAGTGTCTTGAAAAGAATTTCTTATAAAAATCATATAAAAAAACATTAAAAATATCATAAAAAACACATTTTTATATATTATAACAAAAAAAATCTTTTTTACTAATTTTTTAAACCATGATATAATTTAGTCAATACGCCAAACCCTAAAATAAAGATTAATAGCATTGGAGATATTTATCATATATTAAATATTTCCCTCGTACCATAACTCATAGCTCATTTCATAGTCAAATTTGTGTCAAAGGAATACCATTTAATTTTTAATAGGGCGTTTTTAAGGCATTGTCTATTATCTACCTTGACTTAAATAAGTTATTTAATAATACATGTGATAAAAAAAAATATTCATACGTTGTCAAAATTTTTAAATCATATAACAATACATTAGAAATCAAATGTATTGTCTCTTAATGGTCAATGCATGGAAATTACTCTCTTAATGGAAAAATAAAATTAATGCTCGTAAGAAAATACTAGTATACAACTAAAAGATATGATAAACTTCTTCATAAGCACTTTTACTATAAAAAAATAAAAAAATGAAATATTTTTCAAGCTAAAATTAGTTTATACATAAACTAATTTATATCCTATATTTAATTTATATATAAGTTAATTTTATCTCATAAAAAAATTATTTGTTTATTTTATTTTATTCTCCTAACAATATTTATAAGAAACTTGTTGCAAAAATATCTTTAATACATCTCTTTAGTTAAGAGATATAAAAAGTAACAAGAACTAACACTTGTGGATAAAAAAAAAAAAAAAAAAAAAAAAAAAAAAAAAAAAAAAAAAAAAAAAAAAAAAAAAAAAAAAA
>Ga0209489_109340_pt1 | contig 12319 bp, 7 predicted proteins | sample SiratrowhiteBW_FD_187527 | JGI IMG/M metagenome (GOLD analysis project Ga0209489, IMG submission 187527) | Root nodule microbial communities of legume samples collected from California, USA - Siratro white BW (SPAdes) (version 2) | ecosystem: Host-associated > Plants > Roots > Nodule | place: USA... | reverse complement strand
TATTAATATTTTCACCTTTGTCTTTTGGCAGAGATTCTGGCAAGCTGTTTGAAGTTTTACCACTTGTTTGCAGATCAGTTGCTACATTTTTTGAAAGTTTGCTCTCAGCCGACCTATCCTGCCTGCTTGAGAAGCGCAAGCGTGACGTGTCTTGGTGTAGTTGGGGCACTGTCTTGGAGGCGAGGTGCACTAGGGAAGCATGGAGGTGGAAGCATGAAAGGTAATGTGATGATGGTGTGATGCGTGGTGAGGGTAGTGAAGTGTGGAAGTGGTAGTGAGGTGGTTGTGGTGATTATGGTCGTGCGATGGCATTGGCTTGGTGGGTTGTGCACGATGGTGGTTGCATGCTTGGGAGGTGCAGTGAGGCTGAAGCGTAGACGTTACTCGGTGTGGATTGTGTGGCGGATGCATGGTATACGTGCAGAACAAAAACTCAATGCAGAAAAGTAGCGGATTGATATGCTCATGAATGAAAATGCGTGACATAAGAATAATTTTGAATTTCTTTTTTATGCCATGAATGTGTAATGAAAATTGAAATACCTCGTGCTTTTCTGTGTTTTCTTCTGTTTGTTCTCACGCCTCCTCTTTTCGTTTCTCTGTTTCTCCTCTTCTTAATCCGTATCCCTTTTTCCTTTTTCGGGCTCTCTATCCTCTCTCTTGAGTGTACCTCTCCTCCTCTCAATCTCAATCTCTTTCCTCTGTGTATATCAGTATCCCCTACGTGTTCTCTTTTTAAAATATCAGTGGTTATTTTTATTATTATTTTTTATTATTATTATTTTTTTTAAGTGGTTCAGAGCAGTTAACAAAATCTTTGACTCATTCTCTCTGTTATTATTTCTTTTAAACATTTTTTTTTAAAAATTAATATTAAAATGAATCTAGTCAGTAACAAGACTTAAAACATTTTTCAAAGGTAAAAATCTATTTATTATTAATTTATTTTTAATTAAGTGGAGAACATGGGTTGTTACCTGAGCAGTTTAACAATTGTTATTTAAATTATTTATTTATTATTATTATTATTTTTATTTTTATTTATTATTTTTTTTAAAAAAAAACAATACGTGAAGTTAAAGAGTGAGAACATGGGAGTTTATGCCATTGACTCATTCCTTTTATTATTTTATTTATTTATTTATTTATTTATTTTTTAAAACTGGCAAATCAAGTTTGGAAGCAGTTATTTGTTATTATTATTATTTATTTTTTCATATATATTTTTAATATTTAGATTCTATTGTTTTAATTTAGATTTTTTTTTTATTTTTTTATTATTTTCGTTTTTTTTTATTAATTATTTATTTTATTTTACTTTATTTTGTAAAATCACCACCTTTTCTTTGTGAGTCTTTTTTTTTAATGGAAAAGTTCAAATTTTATTAAATTTTTTACTATTATTATTTCAAGAATACTTAAACTGATAAATATATTTTTATGTTATTATTGATTTTTATTTCTTTTTTATTTTTATCATTATGCTTTAATTTAAAAGATTACCCGGACAAAATCGGGTGTTGACAACTTAAAAAATGTATCATACACCACTTACACATTCAAATTGTAAAGCGAAATTGTGCCCAATGTTTGTTAGTAATATATATAGGTGGATAATGGTTTCATTAAGGAAAGTCATAATCATATATTATGTGAACTAAAACATGTTGGATTCATTAATTATTTCAAAAGTTTGAGTGTTTTTAATAAGGTCCAAGTTGATTCTTTGAATGACTAGTTTGTAAGATATTGTCAAATAACGGTTTGTTTAATTAATGATTATCAAACTTTTCAATTGACTCGTAAGCTTGAATGAGTTTATAATTTCATTATTCTTTAGCAAGTTGACTTGACAGTAAACTCATTTTTGAAATAAACTCAGTAGACTCGAAAGTAAACTTGGTGGACTCAGCCAAACTCGAGAGTCTCTCACTGAGTGAATGAGTCAAGAAGAAAGGCTAAATACGACCCACACTATCATCATTTCACTTAGGGATTTCATACCTGATTTAAGTTGGATTTTGTGATTGGAAGTCACGTTCAATTTAGGGTTCTTTGTCGTCTTGTTGTGTATTGGTGTCAAGGTTCGTCATCGTCTGGGTTCACACTGCGTCATGTCTTCACGCCATCTCTTCTATTCATCAATGTCCCTCATCGTCCTCATTGTCTCGATTTGTCTCGCCATCGCTTGCCACCATCGTCATTATCTGTTCGTCACCATCATCTTGCTACGTGTTGTCATAGGTTCTCCTCCATGCAAATTCTCCTCCATTGAATGAGTTTTTTTAAAAAAAAAAAATTATTTGGTTGTTTTTTTCTTTAATTTTGAAGTGTGGTTGACTGAAGTTTTTTTTTTTTTTAATTTAAAGTGAGTGAGTTGTTTTGTTAGATCGCAATTGCAGTTTTCTATCTGGCTGTACGTTTTTAAGATGTCCGAATCTAGTTTAAATTCAATCAGAAATGTTGGTATATTATCTTCATTTTTATTTAGAAGTAAAAGTACGGCAAGAAACATACAAAATATTAGGTATAGCACATGGAATAAATGTCTTAGACAATGAAAAAAATTAAATAGAACTACTATTCAAAGATATTTAATTGGAGGCATTTTTATAATCAAACATCATCTTGTTTTCAGTACCGAAAGAAATTAAGATTTTAATAATAAAGATTGTCTCAAATGCTAAAAATGCTCCAACAAAGAAAATAAAATTAAATAATCTTGAACAAATTGATGATTATGAAAAGAGTAGAGAATTTTTATAATAACAACATATTTAAAAATAAATTTAATGATGATGTTAAATGCACAATAAATCAATTATTAGAAGAAAAAAAATGATAAAAGAAAAAAAGTTAATGATCAAATTGTCAAATTTTTCTACGCAAGTGCCTTAAAAATCCAGTTTTTTCATTCAATGCCATGGGCCATCCTTAACCCATGTGTACACGACCTTGTTGGGCATAATCACCCTTGTTGGGCACATCCTTAGCTTAGGCCACATGGATAGGGTCTGGGTCAATTTGCGTGGTAGGATATTGTATTGTTAAAGCAATAATAATTAGGTCCAATTAGCCACACAGTGTCTTTGATAAGTCTTGGCTATTGATATTGTAATTGAAGTTATAAATACACCATAAAGGTAAAATTCTGGATTGAGTAATTTAAAATGTAGTGATTTTTAGTTACGTCATTGTATGAAATTTTATAATTACTAGGGAAATAATCAAAATATATAATTTCAAATAATTAGTAGTAATGTGAGAAAATGACGGTTTCTAATATCTTTTAGCTGACCTTTTTTGATATTATTAACTGGCGTTAGTTCATTGAGATTTGAAGATGTAATGTTTCGACAACTTAGTATCAACTGACGATTTTGCAGAAGGTAGTACTTATGATCACATTTGTAATAAACAACAAATTTGGGCCATCCCAAGATCAAATGCAGGTTTATCAATCAAACTACTAGAAAAATCCATGCGTGGTCATTGTTAGTATTATCAGTACTTGTTATTTATATTATTATTATTATTATTATTATTATTATTATTATTATGTTTATTATTATTATTAATGTTTTAAATTTAATGATTATTTACAATATTATTATCAAGCAAACTTAATTTTGTTATGGTGATGATTTTGGCAATTTTTGACAATACCAATTTTATTAATATGATTATTATATTTATTATTAATATTTTTGTGCTAAATATTAATGTCATCAATGATAATATTTGCAGATGTATTTAAGGATTTGATGTTCAAGATCTCTAACATTTTTAGTTGTACCTCTGTAGCATATTGTTGGAATCTTTTTATTAATTACAATGTGAATAATTAAATCATTATGCATTTAAATAACTTTTAATGCTTCTAAATTAATATAAACTTAAGTTATCATTACCTTTGTATTCAAAATTAGATATTCATTCTTCAAATATAAATGGAATTATTAATTTTGTGGGTTAGTCTGATTTCCGATATATTAAATAAATTGAGTGTTTTGAATTGAGTTCTTTTTAAATTTTATTTTCCTAATAAGTACTCAAACAATTGTATATTTTTTATTTGAATTTTTCTTTTATGTTAATTATGTTACGTGATTTTTTGTATTGACTCGTCATGTTGGTTAATTATCACGATATTTTATTTTGTGTTTTGAAAAATAGTTGTTAAGATTATCATGGTCTTTTATTGTTTAAATAAGGTAGATATAAACAAAAGTAAAATTGTATAATTATAAATTATTACAATATTTGTATAAATCTTAAAAGCTTGAATATGAAATTAGGGATTTGAGGATCTCATCGCTCAACATGAAAAAGTAGTATGCTCCTTGTTCAGTGAAATCAAAACAAGAAAAGGGACGGGACTTTTGGATGGAGAAATCTTCCACTTCAATCTTGTCACATATTTTGTTCAATATTTTATAATCTGAATGTTTAGGAGTAGCTAACTTCCATTTTCATTAAGATGGATATAATGAATTCCAACTCATTATAATTATTTTTTTTAATAGAATTTTAGATATGACTTTAACGTTTTTTTTAGCACTTCATATTTGACGAGGACATTATAATTGGGGAGTCATTAAAAATAAATAAATAATAGTAGGGATCATAAAATGTTGAAGGCTTATTTTGAGATCAAGACCTTTCATTTTTTTAGATCTCTATTAACTAAATAGGCATCTTATCTAGGTTTGTAATATTGATAATTTATTTATCTTTTATATGCTTTTAGTACTTGAGAACAAACTTTAATAAATCATTTGGGTCTGAATGAAAGAGAGATTTTTTGGTTGTCTTTCTTTACAGAAAGAAGCGTGAGATATTCTCTGTTAGGTTCTACCTTGAACCATCTAATTTTATCAAGAATTCTCAAATTCTTGTGACGATCGTAAGGACTTATCAAATGTCAATCGTTTGTGACGTCCAACCTTTCCTTCACTCGAATTTGATCCTTGTTCTTTATTTCTTTTTGCATTGATATCTTTTTTTTTTTTCAGAATTTGTCCAATCTTTCTTAAATTCGTATCTTAGTATTTGACTAATCTTATATCACAGAATTAATCTTACCTTTCTGTGTAAATTTGTGCGAGGAACCACATCAATATTGCATGGTTGATTATCTGTGCCTTTTGATGTATCTAAATATTAAAAAATGTTTCTAAAACTTGATTTCAAGATTGAACAACTTAAGATGAGATTGTAAATATGATTTATAAGTCTTTGTCATTCTAAATAGTTATTTTCAATACAGGTGTAAAAAAAAAAAAAACTAAGAGATTTATATTTTTATATTCAAGTTTAAAACTTGTTTTGAAGGAATTAGGATTAAAGAAGTTATGATGTGAATGTTAGAATTATGTTAGAGACACATTAATGCAAGGAATTGCATTAAGTTGAGTTCATGAATTCTAATTCCAATAAAAATAGCGCAAACTTAATTTCATAGTTTTAAATATTTTAAATTTAGAATTATCAATAAATTTGTATGAACCAATAGCATTATAATATAGTCTAAATTATTAAACTTTAACACATTTGAAAAATGATACTTGAAAATTTTCCATTTTGAATACTTATATAATTTGGAATAGGTGATAAACTTATAAATCTGTACGTGCTAAACATAATTCCTTTCTTCCTTATAACAAAAATTTATTGGGTTTCATTGTAATATTAAAAAGATGTATTAGTAAATATTTAACATTAATTTCTCTCTCATTTATTTTATATATATATATATATATATATATATATATATATATATATATATATATATAATTTCTAAATCCCAAACAAATAACATATACCTTTCATTTAATATTTTTTAATTGTTTTATCTTTCTCGTACCTTCCTTTATTCTCTTTTTTATAGTCATATCAAAGAAAGTGATATTTACAACCACTCTTTTTATTTAATGATATACATTTGTTAAAAGAATAAATTATTATATATACAGCTATTATATATAAATAAATAAATTCTTTCTTAATAATTAAAGAATAAATTATATATTATTAGTAAATTATTTTATTTATAAAGCCATTATTTTTAAGAAAAACTCTTTATTTTTTTTTAAAGAGAACTTATCTAATTAATAAATTATTTTTATTTATTATAAATAAATAATCTAAATATTATCTACGTTCACCCCTTTTATGCACCAAACTAGCTTTGCTTATTATTATTATTAATATTTTTTATTGTAATATTATTATTATTGGGGTTGGAGTCATTCATCCACACCGGCCCGTTCCCTTTCGAAATGTGGTGCCATTTAGTTTGGCTTTTGATTATCGTTTTGGATTGTTATGGATTAGGTTTTTGTCACTCTACCCAACTAAGTCTTACATTGTTAGACAAGATCCATGAGCTACATTGGTACTTCACTCAACCATGGCCAATTCAACCCAAACAAACCACGTAACTATAACAACTGTCAAGTTTGTAGACCGTGAAGGGGTGAGTAGGTTCAATGATTATTATCTTCAGCAAGTTGTCCAGGTCAAAAGTACCGACGTTGATGCAGACATATCGGAGTTGCAAATGTCCTATCGGAGGAGTCACCGCCGTCAGTCACTGTGTTCATGTCCTATTTCCAGTAATGCACGCAAAACTATTTGTTTTTCCATAGTAATGTATTTTCCAACGAGGCCAGAGGTGGTAACATCAAAGAAATCAATCACATTTCATGAAGGTTAAGTTAACCATGTTCTTTATTGCATTTGTCGGCTCTTGCATTCTCTCATTGAAACAACCATGTAACATTGTTATTGCTTTGACTGATACAACAATTTTTCACTTCAAGAACATAAATTACGTCACAATATTAAAAAATAATTTAAAACAACTGATAATATCTAACCACAATAAGATATTAAAATATTATAATATTTATAATCAAAAGATTCAAAATAAAATATGTAAGTTTTTTATTACAGTAGAAAATTTCATTTGAAGGAGTAATGATATTATATAAAATGAAACACTTACATTTTAGTGATCTTTATATAAATGTAAAATATACAATTATGTCTCAATCATCCGTCTAAGATGCTATATGAAATTAAAACAATCTCGCCATAATAATAATTTAAGACTGAGTCCAAAATGTCTCAAAGTTATGTCATAACATCAATTACACAAATCATAATAAACAAAATATGACAATACAAAATAAACAATTATATGTCTCAGTCATCCGCCCAAGATGCTATATGAGATTAAAACAATCTCACCACAATAACAATTTGAGACTGGGTCCAAAATGTCTCAAAATTATGCCATAATATTAATTACGCAAATCAGAATAAACGAAACATGGAAATACAAAATACTTGTTGTCACAACAATAAATGATTATTGTCAATCATTTCAATAATACGACAATACAACAAATGAGGTTCAAAAGAGAAGTACATATCCAACATAGAAAACTCTCACTAAACCAATACATCAAAAGACCTCATTATACTTGGGTTACGTGCTCAACAAAGACTTTAACAGTCAATCCCTTAGTTAAGGGATCTGCAATTATAAACTCTATGGGAATATGCTCAAGTATCGTCCAAGCACATTACCAACAAAAACAATATCAAGACGTGTGCAAACTTGAACATACATAAGAGTGTCAATAGCGAAAGCATATGAAATTTGTGCAATTTCACAATTATTATAAGGACATTGGGATTTAGAAAAATTCTCACCCAATCCTCATAATTAGTTCCGTTCAGCTTGATCAGGGAAACTATTTGCATAGGCAAAGCTGGAATAGAATGTATCAACAATAGCAAATTAACCCACATATTTTGTTGAGCTTTCAATATCATATTCTTTTAAAGCTAATATCGAGAGGATACTGAAAATCTTAAGAATATAATAAACCATTCATCAAGAATTACGTTAAAAAAAATAAAAAACAAACAAACCAAAGGGTAAGTTTATTATTAATATAAATCATAACGCAACAATAAGAACAATAATGTTCAACAATAGAATAATGCACTTAACATAAGTGAGATTAAAATTATGTAAGACATCTAACAATATTCACAAAATTGATATTTCTTCACAATCTGTAACGCAAAGACGAGGTCTCAATCATTAAAAATATCCAACAATACAAAATTGATATCTTATCACAATCCGTCCCGCGAAGGCAAGCTCTCAATCATGAAAAATATCCAACAATACAAAATTGATATCTTATCACAATTCGTCCCGCGAAGACGAGCTCTCAATCATGAAAAATATCTAACAATAAAAACTTGATATCTTATCACAATTTGTCCCGCGAAGGCGAGCTATCAATCAAGAAAAATATCTAACAATAATAAATTGATATCTTATCACAATCCGTCCCGCGAAGGCAAGCTCTCAATCATGAAAAATATCCAACATTACAAAATTGATATTTTATCACAATCCGTCCCGCGAAGGCGAGCTCTCAATCATGAAAAATATCCAACAATAAAAAGTTGATATCTTATCATAATCCGTCTCGCGAAGGCGAGCTCTCAATCATGAAAAATATCCAACAATAAAAAATTGATATCTTATCACAATCTGTCCCGCGAAGGCGAGCTCTCAATCATGAAAACTATCCAACAATAAAAAATTGATATCTTATCACAATCGGTCTCACGAAGGTAAGCTCTCAATCATAAAAAGTATCCAACAATACATACATATTTGATATCTTATCACAATCCATCCGCGAAGGCGAGCTCTCAATCATGAAAAATATCCAGCAATATTACCAAAATACATCTACATTATAAATGCTCAATAAAATATATAATCAACCATAAACAAAGTGTCTAAGACATATTGTACATATTCCTACAAACTCGTACTACTCATTATCAAAACATGAAATCTCATACAAAAATATCAAATGACATTAGCAGGTACTCAAGTAGCAACCCATGACTTAATAGTTAGATTCACCCTTCGTCAATAACACCAGTGAAAAATAAATTTCATGTATAAAATATAACCATAAACCCTAAAATAAAAATATATTGTGACTACAATATAAATTACAAGTACTAGTAAAACTTTGTATTTTCTATCTTTACTTATAAGAGGTTTCTAGTGCTAAGGGTTTAAATTCGAGAATATTCTCTTCAACTTTTCAATATCTAAATGATGGTAAGTGAAAGCAAGCACCACAACATATAAACAAAATACACAATCAAATAAGCCATAATCAAAATATTAAAAATTGAATCGTATGGCAATACACTATAAAACCTCGAATAAAATGACAAAGCGCCACCCAAAGAATCATACTCATATAAAACAAAATTTAACAAGGATCATAGAAACAACGCAAGGCACACTTCAATCTTCTTTTCATATTTCACTGTTTTCAATTCCTATAATTTCCCTTTGATAGATTTCAATTATATACATTATCTTCACATTAGGAAAAATAAAAGTCACAACATCACAAAACACGAAAATAGAATAAATTGTGCTATAATAAAATTATATATTGCATCATTAAAAAAAATTATAATTTTTTTTTTGAATTTAGGTTTCATCAAATTGGAAAAAAAATATTGTTAATAGATAATTGTAAATTCAAACAGTACAAATTTGATTAGAAAAATCTCACAGCTATAACCAAAACTAAACCTGGCTCTGATACCAATTGAAAGAAATAATCAAATTAGGATTTTCAATTTAGTCTGATTATGGTATATGAGTACATCATATTATATATAAGATAAAATGATTAGAACTTGGAATAGAAGAAGAGCTTTGATTCATCATCTTGTTGTTTCTGTCCTTTCCTGATTAATGATCTCTGTAAAAAATGAAGAGACAAGAGTCTGCTCCCAAGGCCAGCCGCGTATACAAAGAACTGTCTTCTTTATTCTTTAATAGGGTAGAATAAAGACTAACTCTGGACAGTTGTAAGGACTATTTTATATATTATTAATTAATAATATGGGCTCAGCCTACCTATTATCAGCTGACTCAATAAATATTCACATAATATAAATAATAATATTATTTTACGTAACCAAATAAATAATAACAATCAAAGAATAATGACAGTGTAATATTATGACAAATAAGTTAATATAGATAAATTTCTAATTCATGTAGCGTAAGAAATTTTAAAGTTAAGTGATAAATGGTGTTCCCCATTTTCAGTTATGATTGTGGTGTCATGGTTATGAAATTTATAGAGCCTCAGGACGGGGTGACAAGGTTTAATGAAAAACCATGCCAAAATATTTCATGGTTTGTACATATGTTATTCTCAACATTGTTGTGATTGTTTGATTTATACATTGTATAGCTTGTTCGGGGTCTTTTATTTTTAGCAACAAACGCAAGGTTTCAGAGAAGAATTTGTGACGAAGTGCACGATAATAATATTAAGCGAACTGAGATTCTTTCGAACATTCATGACAAATGAGATGTGCCAATTGAATACCTTTAGATTTGTAAGTAATTATTTTCAAATTGCATATACTCATTGTTTTGATAAATGTAACAAATGTGCATATATTAGTAACGTTGTTTGTAAAATCTAAGTTTATTAAATTTGGAAAATAATTAGTAAACTTTTTCACTTGCTAAAAATAGTTTTAATTACTTGAGAATTGAGTTAGACATGTTGGATATCTTAAACATATTATAGAACTTTAACTGCATAGGCTGTTCACTGTCGTGAAAATAAATCGGTCTATACGAGTTGGAATCGATTTATTTTAACTCTGAAACAGTTTTTAAAACTCAACTTTTTCTATTTTTAATTCTAATGCTAAGTTTAATTTGTTCTGAGCAATTCAATGTGTCAAGGAGATTGGTGAAATCAAATTGAATGCACTGACCACTTTGAGGTGAATAGACTTAAGCATGGAAATGACATTGGTGAAATCAAATTGAATGCACTGACCACTTTGAGGTGAATAGACTTAAGCATGAAGCCTAATCGCTCAACTATTCACTTTTTACCACTTTGGACCACACAATGCCACTTGTATTCACTTAATTTGGAGTCAAAAAGGTCAACATCTGAAATCCAAAACTGATTACGTAAGTATTATGTCATTTTCCAATTTGGTTTAGTCTTGTCTCAATAGAATATCAAGCTAACACACTTCTTCCTAGACAATCTTGTGGGTGAATATGAATTCTTCTCAAATATGTGTTGTGTGTATATATATTGCATTTATCATTCATTCATTCTGTATTAGAACCAAACCAGCTCCAAAACAGAATCAACACCTCTCCAAAAATGCTGCACAAATGGCCTCGTCAAGTATCTCGAAAAAGAGAGTTAAATAAACTGCTAATGCAGGGAGACATGTAGACACAACAGGCCACCTTGAAGCTTGGTTTGCCAACAACATGCGTGGGGCTAAAACAACCGAGAGTATCAACAAATGCTTGATTGAGTTCAGCAGAAGAGTAGTAAACACTTCCCAATATGAGTGTTGACTGGTTGAATCGAGGGTGAAAGGAGGCACCATGAAGACGACTCTTTCAATATGGGAAGCTGTAGCTGGACTAAAATGTGAAGATTTAAAAATTGAAAAAGGCAACATTGAAGCACTGAACGACTATAATAAAATTACCTTTTACCGGAGCTGCCTGCGCAATCCACAAGTAGTGGGTAGAGCATTCCAAATTGATGGTTTATCTTGAAATCTGAGGATATTGGCCTTTATCACTGTGTGGAATTTTGAATCCACATGGCCACAACCATGCAATTTTACATGTTTTACATGAAGAAGACTTAATCCTCATGTTTTATATCATGAATAGGTTGAAGGTAAATTAGCCATATGTTTTAGGAGTACAAATGGAAAAAACAAGAAGGCTCAGTGATTATGAGATTCTTTCTTTATGTTGTGTCTCTCTTTTCCTGACTAATTTTAGAAAATAAAAAAATTATCTTTTAATTTAAATTTTAATGCTTAATCGAATTGTAAATAAAAAATGAAAAAAAAAAAATAAAATTTACCTTTCGGACAGAACCTCCCCATAAGGAAACAAGAACAGCCCCTCAGGTCTAAACAGCGCCACCATGGCTTAAACGACCAACTATGGCATTCTCAAATCCTTATGAGAGAGCGAACTATCATAAACGGTTCAAAGGATCGGAAGCTTTCTGATACACAAGATCCTCATAAGAGGCGAGTGTAGAGCATACTTGCTTCTATTTAGGGGAGAAGATAGCATAAACTATATACTTTAGACTTTCAGAGAATAGGAGAACTTTAGAAGGAAGACATGTTTTAGAAGAAAGGGATTTTATTTATGGAAGTGTTCCTGCCT
>Ga0209489_109336_pt1 | contig 12326 bp, 5 predicted proteins | sample SiratrowhiteBW_FD_187527 | JGI IMG/M metagenome (GOLD analysis project Ga0209489, IMG submission 187527) | Root nodule microbial communities of legume samples collected from California, USA - Siratro white BW (SPAdes) (version 2) | ecosystem: Host-associated > Plants > Roots > Nodule | place: USA... | reverse complement strand
TGATTGATAAGGAATAAAATGAAAAAAAAAAAGGTTATCCAACAATGACAGTGTCACTCAATACAAAGTAATTATTGTAAATTTCAATATTATTATGGTTTTATAATTGGAATTTTTAGTAGTATGATCAACTCGAAGACAATATAGGAAATATATAATAATAAGAATATTTCGGTCATTACAATGTGTTTTATTTCAATTTCTAAAAACTAATTTTAAAATACAACTAAATATGATTGCTAAAAGGATATTTAGTTGAGAATAGTCACATAACAAAATATAGGTTTGAAGAAAAAAAAATGCAAATAAAATTTGAAGACTTAAGTTTCTTGAGTTGTTTTAGAAACTTAACTATTTATAACTATGTGGAACTTTACTGGTAAAATAAAAATAATGAAATTCATACTTTAAGAAAACAGTTATTTTAAAATAAATTTCAAAATACGATAAATCTTGAATGAGAAATGAATAAAATTGTTTTAGAAGATAGCTTTGAAAAAGAGAGAGAAGAAAAGTGAATGGGTTTAGAAAATTGAGTTATTTATTTAAAATTTGATATAAAGATTGAATATTACTTTTAAGTCAAAGTTTCTTTGTATTTTTCTACTTAAAGAATAATTATTAAATCTTAAATTATCTAATTAAATATTTTAGAACAAATTAAATATTTTTCATAATTCATTAATATGTATATTTTAATCGAACTAAATATTTCACCAATACAAATAAACATTAAACACCTCAACAATTGAAGAAATATCTTAAGAACGGACAACTTATGGATTACAAATTAATAGTAGTTTAGTGTAAAACTATTTTTCTTTATTATAAATTTTTTATACAATACTAAACTTGTTAGTATTTATTGTGAGAATTTTAGTTACAATACTAGTATTATGAAAAAAAATGAATTTATAGGTGGGAACCATGTGAAAACAAATAGGTTAAAGAAACAATACATAATAACATGTAAATTTCTATATTAGCTGTTATATACTGATAAAAACTCCTCCATTTTCCATTTTCGTGTGATCTAAATCAATCATATAATTGATATAAAATATTTAAATAGATTATACAAAAAGTCTAGTCATCATTAGTATTAACACACAACTAAAAATATATATGTTTTAAGAATTAATTTGTGTACACTATTAGTATAAAAAATTTAATTAATAAAAAACATGATATTAATTTTTTATTAAGTAATGTATGAAAAAAAAATCCAGCCATACATTTTTATCACAATCTTATAATTTTTAGTCTTGTTTCTCAAAAATATCACGTCTGGGTTAGAAATCTATACATACCTTTTTTTTTTTATCATTGTAACAACCCTAAACTTCCTCTCTCACTTTTTTTTTTAATGTTTGGTTTAGAAAATGAAGAGAATGAAAATTAAAAAAGTGAAATGATATATTATAAGTTGATTGAGAAAGAATAAAATGAAAAAAAAAAAGTTATCCAACAATGACAGTGTCACTCAATACAAAGTAATTATTGTAAAATTCAATATTACTATCGTAGTTTATAATTGGAATTTTTAGTAATATGACCAACTCAAAGACAATATAGGAAATATATCATAATAAGAATATTTCGGTCATTACAATATGTTTTATTTCAATTTCTAAAAACTAATTTTAAAATACAACTAAATATGATTGCTAAAAGGATATTTAGTTGAGAATAGTCACATAACAAAATATAGGTTTGAAGAAAAAAAATGCAAATAAAATATGAAGACTTAAGTTTCTTGAGTTGTTTTAGAAACTTAACTATTTATAACTATGTTGAACTTTACTGGTAAAATAAAAAAAATGAAATTCATAATTTTAAAAAACACTTATTTTAAAATAATTTTCAAAATACGATAAATCTTGAATGAGAAATGAACGAAATTGTTTTAGAAAATAGCTTTGAAAAAAGAGAGAGAAGAAAAGTGAATGGGTCCTGAAATGTCAAAGAACACAATTTTCTCTTCCCATTTTGGAAGGACCACATGCGTTAAACCTTTGAATCACCCTGACCTTTTAATCCTTTCTCACCATTTACCAAGGGTGCAAAAAAGGAAAGTTGATGATTTTACTATCTTTCTCCCATTCGATTTCTCAAGTTCCTATATCAGGCTAACAAATGAGTTCTCTCAAATGCATTTCGTCGTGAAATGTATCAATCTCCCTCGTCAAACGCACGCAGACTCTATCTCATTTGTCACCATCTCATTGCAAACAGAAGCATTAATTACTAACTATTGATATTGTATAACCAAGCTAGGAACAAGAAAAACTCTGCATGATCAAATAGGAAAATTGTGTTTATTCAAAACCTGTATGCAATAAAAATGAGAAAGAGAAAAGCGTAATTCTTCAAGTTGTACATGAGTAATAACCAATATTGTAGTAAATATAGGTACCTGGGCAGTAAATTGAAGTCCAGGTACTCTACCCTTTTAGTAAAATTACTTCCCAACAAAAGCCGGGTCCATGTACCGATCTGATGACTGAAACTTGGATTGTTAATTATCATAATGCATGCAAAATTGACGTGTTGTCCGGCTAGAGATAGGGTGGGAGAGAGTTGCGTGAAGAAGAGTGTAGTACTGTAGAGAGAGGACACTGTTTGGTTGCTGCATTAATTGTATCAGAGGGAACATTAATAGAAGCCACAGAAAGCTGAATGAATGTGATAAACCCAATAATGCAGAAGAAGTTTAAGACTAACAGTGTAGGTGTAAAAGAAAAAGAAAAAGAAAAAGAAAGAAATGTGCAGCGGCATGAGCATGGGGACAGAGAGACAACACTGGTAATGGAATAATAGGGAAAATAAAAAGCAGAAGCCAAGTGGTCAAAACCCTGATATGGTGAAGGAGGGCCTTCATTTCAGAGCGCGTTGGAGAGGAGGACAGTTGAGGAATTAAATTTCTGAGTTGAAGACAGGTAAGGCTCATTTACTTCTTCATAAGTGGCAGTTGAGTAATTTGAGTGAAATGAACCTTCTTCCTATACACACTCTTTCACTATATATAACCTCACTCCTTCGTTGCACCAATACGCATTATTCACTATCACATTCTCTTTCTCTTCTTCTTCTTCTATATCTTGCAATGAAAGTTGTTTCAGATGGCATTGTGCTTGTGTTTGCCTTGTGCATTGTACTTGGTAGTGGTTGGTTGGTAGTGGGGGAGGTGGCAAAAGTTAAGGATGACAAGCATTTGATTCATCCCCCACATTTGTTGGGGCCTGGGATTATCAAGAAAGGGTTTAAGCGTGGTGGAATTGGTTTTGGTGGTGGTGGTGGTGTAGGAGTAGGGGGTGGCGTAGGTGGTGGTTTTGGAGGTGGCGCGGGGGCAGGGTTAGGGGGAGGAGGTGGCCTTGGTGGTGGTGGAGGGTTTGGTGGAGGTGCTGGTGGAGGCTTTGGAGGTGGAGGAGGGCTTGGTGGTGGTGCCGGTGGTGGCATTGGCGGTGGTGTAGGAGGCGGAAGTGGACTAGGTCACGGTATTGGTGGTGGTGGTGGTCTAGGAGGTGGAGGTGGGCTAGGTCACGGTATTGGTGGTGGTGGTGGTTTAGGAGGTGGAGGTGGGCTTGGTGGTGGTGGTGGACTTGGTCATGGTGTTGGTGGCGGCATTGGAGGAGGAGCAGGTGGAGGTGGTGGTTTAGGAGGTGGAGGTGGGCTTGGTGGTGGTGGTGGACTTGGTCATGGTGTTGGTGGCGGCATTGGAGGAGGAGCAGGTGGTGGTGGTGGGTTGGGAGGTGGAGGTGGGCTTGGTGGTGGTGGTGGACTTGGTCATGGTGTTGGTGGCGGAATTGGAGGAGGAGCAGGTGGCGGTGGTGGTTTAGGGGGTGGAGGTGGGCTTGGTCATGGTGTTGGTGGCGGCATTGGAGGAGGAGCAGGTGGTGGTGGTGGACTTGGTCATGGTGCTGGTGGTGGCATTGGAGGTGGAGCAGGTGGCGGTGGCGGTTTGGGAGGTGGTGGTGGCATTGGAGGGGGAGCGGGTGGTGGTGGTGGACTTGGTCACGGTGTTGGTGGCGGCATTGGAGGAGGAGCAGGAGGTGGTATAGGAGGAGGCGGCGGTGCAGGCGGAGGAGGTGGGTTTGGCGGTGGTGGTGGGGTTGGAGGTGGAGTAGGTGGAGGAGGAGGGTTTGGAGGAGGAGGAGGTGGCGGATTTGGTGGAGGCGGTGGTTTTGGTGGTGGCGGTGGTGCTGGATTTGGTGTTGGAATAGGTGGTGGCCACTAAGTACAACGTAAAAGTGTTGATAAAAATTGTTTTACATATTCCGTGTTTTGTTTTGTGTTATATTGCAGTGGTTACTATTCTTCTATATCAGATGCTGTGCTGTATACAAGTCTTCTTGTTTGTATTAACTATGCATGGGAAGCAAAGCTTTGTAACCACTAATGTCTCTCATTTCCTCACTACTAATTTTTCCCAATAATATACTATTTTTAGTGCGGTTTAAGTTTGTGTATCATGCGCTTCTGTTTCTTCTTCTTTTTTGAGAAGTGATCACACATGTGATTGAATCATAAGATAAGTCTTAAACCATAAAAAGCGGGTATTAATTAATTTATCATGACCCTGTTGAGCATGTGATCCCTCCATTTGAAGCATCCAACATGGCTCGTGACAACAGTCTCTCATTTACTGCATACCTGCATTTACATTTGCAGGATCGAACACATGAGAAGGACACCAAGAAAAAATTCAGTTAACACACCGATAGCATACAACTAAAGATGGCCACATAGTTTATACGAGAGTGATACTTGTAATAAAACTTTTACAATTGCAACATTCTTTCTTTATTTTTATCATCTAACTTTTATTTAACTAGTTCGAAAGACATCCATTCTTTGCCGTTAAAAAAAATCTAGTTCGAAAATAGTAATTAATTTATTCACCTTAAAATATTAAAATAGCTTCATAGAATAAATGAGAAGAGTACAACATAACTAGCCTTAGGTGGTGTCGCTCTGAATTATTGAAGCCCCAAATAAAGACCCAGACTGACTGACGTGCAGCTGTCACTTGTTTTGTTGATTGCTCTTAATGCTTAGATTTTATCAATTTTTTTTGAAATTAAGTTCATATGTGTTTTAAAGTTTAAAGGTCAAATTTATGAAATAATAATACAATAGTATCCTCGATACTAATTGTCACATGCTGAGCAACAACATAGATCAAGAAGACTGGCTGCTAGGTCCACTAAGAATATATAGTAAAAGGCAAACAGAAAAAATAATGAAGATAAAGAAGAGAAAAATCTTAAACTATGGGGGAGAGGAGAGAATAAAAGCGGAAGAGTTTCAATAATCATATTCCTAAAGCTAATCACCATTTCAGGCAAAATATATATATTTGATAAACAATTCCCTCGAAGCTAATCAATAGAGACAAAGCAATGTGTAATTAGGTGAGAAAAAGGTTGTAACTAAATTTGGTTCAGGATCCCACATCAAGCTTGATAAGAAGCGGCTAAGATAGTAATGTCACTGTGAGTTTAGATAAGTCTCAAGAAAAAAAAAATATTTTCTATTCAAAAATTAAAATACCCCGTGGTTCAATTTAGTTTGAATTAATTTATATAAAAAAAAACTGATCATCCAATGCAATAAATGACAATTTTGATTGGAACAAATGTTTTACCCATTCGTCCTTAATGGTATTTTTTTAATGTTTTTAAGAATGAAAAGGGTAGCCATAATTTTAAAAAAATAATAATCCTGCTCTTTAGACATGGAAGAAAACTGATATAAGACTCTTCCTTCTTTCACGTCTCCTAATATTATATTCATACTCCTAATCTTTTCTTACTTTTTTATTCTAAATGTTTTCATGGAGTAGTAATTTTGATCATGACTTATTCATTAGTTATTATTTAATATAAATTTTTAATTAATTTTAATTATTCAATACAACATATTACTTTTTTATATCTATAACACATGTCATTTACTTTTTTTTATTCTTAAAAAGTCAAATTTATATAATGAATATATTGTATTTTTAAAATAAATTCCGTACGTTGCCCGTATAGAAATACTAGTTTACTTAAAAGTATAAATGTGATTTAATATATATATATATTTAACTCATTAGAAAATATTCTTATCAGAAACCTCTCTGAAACATCTCTTCCTCGTATCCTTCAAAAATCTCCTTTCCGACGTTTTCCCAACTTCAGCAGCCAGTGTGTTCGATGACGAGAAGCCGCACGAGGACCGTCTCTGATATCTCGTCCTCCATATGCTACAACTTTGCGGTCAGGCGCTGGAATCGAAATAGTTTAATGGCAGTTAAAAGTTTTAGAAATTCTAAAATAAATTAAAAAAAATATATATTTTTAAATTAATAAAATAATTAAAATTACGATATTTTTATTAAAATTTATTTATAAAATGATCTATTAAATTATTATGATTAATTTTGTTTAAAATATTTTTTTAATAAATAATTTGGTTTAATATCTGTTAAAATATTAATGATGTTAAATAAAATTTTATTACTTTGAATTTTGAAAAACTTATCTTAATTAAAATAACTGAAATTGTTATCATTATCTTATATACAAATAAATTTAAGTTAAGATCTAATAAATTATTATTTTTTAAATATTTTTCAAAGTTTAGATAATTTTTTTTTCAAAAATATATAATTCAATGATTTTAATATTTTAATTTTAAATAAAAAAATATCTTCATATATTTTAAATTATTTAAATTTATTTTAGAGTGTGATAATTATTTTATCTATAATATATAAAAAATAATTAATTATGAATAATTTTTTGAAATAGTTTCATAACTTTATTTTAATATTTTCAACAAATTATTTTTTTTTTATTTTTAATTTAACTTTCATCAAACCTACATTAAACCTAGATTCTATATTTATTTTAGAAGTAATTTCTTTAATAAAAATATATTTATTTTTAAATTCATTTTCTATGTAGGTTTCAAAGAATAAAAGAAAGACCTTTTAATTATTTTAAATTTTTAATATTCTTTCTTATATTATTTTACGTAATATTAATATATTTAGGAAAAATAAACATAAATTCTAATTTTTCAATCTATCAATCATAAAGATAAACACATAAATAAATATTATAAAATGATAAAATAAATTTAAAATTTAAAAATGATTGGCTAATCAAACAGTCAAATTAAAAGTGAGATAAAAGATAAGTAAAAAAGTCAAAAATAAAAAATACACAAGAGAAAATTATCTTTTAATATAATTTTAAAGTTAAATATATTTTTTATTTTATAATAATATATTTTTACGTCCCTACTGGAACTTCATCGATCCCACGTTCAATACAACGTCCTCCAATCAATTACTGGCGTGGGCCACGTCTTCGACGTCTTCAACTAGTCCAAACTCGACCAGCTCTCTGGCAGCCTCGCGATCCTTCGGAGAGATTCAACTCACCACCACCCATAACGCCAATGCTAAGAAGTGCCTCCTCCGCGCTTGGCAGATTCCCTCTTTCTCTATCTCTCTATTCGTCATTTTCAGGGTTTTTTTTCTTCTTCTTCCTCTTCTTCTCCACAATCACTCTCTTCTCTTCTTCTGAATTCCATTTCAAGAATGAAGTTGTGCTTAAGGCATGTTCTCAATCATTTGCTCCCGCTCCTGCCCACTGCCAACAACCCTTGAAGGACACTTGTTTCTCGTCACTCAATCTAGTGCATCGATGCAGGATGCTTACCCATTCCATTTTTCCCTTCAAAACCAAATCCTATTCCGATTCTATGCTTATATTCTCTCTCTTATCAATCTGGCTATGTCGTCCAAGATTTATCGGATCAATTTGAAATTATTTTATTTCTTGGATCAAGATGAGTCAAGATAATTGCACCCCTCAAAGAAATATCCACATTTAGTATGTGATATTACCAGCATTGCCCTAGATGCAGGAAACACGAGATTTTTCATATTCTCAAAGTTGGAGACTATAATGTTTTTATCTCGTTGTTTCCTTTTGCAGAACCGGAATGGCTGGTGTTCCAGGAACTACTAGCGATATTTTTGCTGCAGTAAAAGATGTTGAAGCAAATGCTATTATGATATCACAGGTCCACTCATCATGCTCTTTTTTGCTCAGAGCTGATAGAAGATTGAACTATTAGTTAATTAAAAATTGGAGTGAAATTTAGACAATATTTCATAAGTAATGTTATGCTATTTACAAACAGCAACAAATGTTTTCGAGTTTTGTAAAGTTTGTCTTTCTATATGTAATTATGTGAAATCATAACCTAATATCATCATGACTTGACAACATGCTATTCTCGTCAACTAGTAACCTCTAACCAGTGATATGGTGACTTGTTGACCTGAAGATCTATTATGTCGCAATGTCGCAACCGAGTCCTCATGTCACGAAAATCCTAAACCATAATCCTAAATATAAACCCTAAAACCTAACCCTCAAAACCCTAACTCCGAAATCCAAACCCCAAACCGCAACCTGAGATCCTCAACCCTCAAACACGAAACCATATATAAAATAAAATAACCAAATTACAATAAATTATAAACATGCACAATGTCGAAATGAGAAAAAAAACAAAACATTTTATGTGTATACAAATAAAGAGAAAACTTGCACATATATTTCCAGTGTTTTCTATCTTCTCCGCATCTTTTCTTTACTTCTTTTTTTTTTTTTTTCACTCCTTGAACACCTTTTTCGTTTTTCTTTTCCTTTTCTTTGCAGTCTATTCTTTACTTTGTCACATCTTTTTGTTCTTCACTTTTTTTTCATTACTCACATTTTTTTGTCACTTTCTGACTTTTTTTTCATTACTCACATTTTTTTGTCACTTTCTGTCGCGTGTGTATCGAGAATGGAGAACGACTGGAGAAAGGATCCACGTGTGCCCGAAGTATAATAGGAGGGTGTTATTTTATTAGTTGTGAAAAAGAGAGAATGTGAGAGTGTATTCATAAATGTGGTGTCAAATTAGAGTAAGTGGGATGTGTGTTTTTTTTGTGTGTACAGATGAGTGGTTGTACGATGAGTGGGTTAGAAAGTGAGGAGCAACTTGAAGAGAAAGGGGGTAAGAGCAAAAGTAGTTGTGCAAAGAGTGAACACGACGATCAAGAATGAAAAACTAATTTTTTTCTCTTTGTTTGCTTTTTATATTTTAGAAAGAATTAATTGGTTGGGCCTAGGTTACGTTATATATTTCGCCTTTTACTTTTTTTTTTAATTTTCATTACTAGAACCTACCTGGGGTTGTGCCTAAGCTCCACTATTCTATTTTGCTTTACTATTGTTTTTAATTTTTTTTGTATAACGTAATAAGTTAGGCCTAGACTACATTTTTATGTTGTTTGACTCTTTACGACTACAAGTTGTGCACACTCTAAGTTGGTGTGAAAAAACGCAACTTCTTCTTTTATAGGTGTTTTCTCTTTCTTTTATATACTCTTTGAAGCTTTGATTTATTCTGTCCCAAAATTTTCATTCATAGCTTCTTCCATAATTTCAATGCTCAAAGTATGTAGTTCAACTATAGGATATATTAATTTATCTTATTGTATTGGAAAAAAAAAGTGACAGAGCTTAACATAGTTCCAAATTATATGTATCTCAACTCTTATTGTAGAACAGTTAGAGAGGTGGTTGGTATTGCTAAAAATTTTCTTAAAAAATTATATGCATACGACAGTGTCCAACAAGACACTCAATCATGTAAGTAGTAATGAAATACTTACCATCGAATCTAATATATAATCATGGATATGACATTTACAATCATATATTTCATCTATATTGTGATTATTAGTTCTAAATCATATTTAACATATCTGATGGAGAGCTTAATTAGACAAATAAATCGTCTGATAGAAGGGAACAAAATGCCATCTATTAGAAAATGTCCAGTAGTGTTAAGATGGTCATCTATAGTACATATTTATTATATCTATCTTAATAAATTTTCTTAAATAATTTTCTGTTATTCTAGTCCTTAGATTCTATGTATAGAAATCATTATGCATATAAATAGTATTTTGTTTAAAATGTAATTTGTATATTGTTTTAGACTATGTGTGTAAAATCTTCTAGTCTTAATAAAATCTTCTAGTCTTAATAAAAGTATTTTTTTTTAATCTTGTTATTGTGTTTTTATACTTTGGTATTGTTACGAACCTAACAATTAGCACTTATATGAAAACAAGAAAGAAGAAATTCAATAAGTTGAAGACATGATTTGACATTGAGAAGTTTTTTAGGAAAACAACTTTTGATTTTGGAGAATCAAGATGGAGGTCATCTTGATATTGCTGATATTCTAAAAGGTGATATGAACATGTCAACATCTATGTCTCAGAAGAAAAAGGTTGACATGATTAACAAAGTCAAAAGCACCATAATTTTATGTCGTAATAATAAGGTACTAAGAGAATTCGCTAATTAGGAGAAGATTGTTATATTGATGTGGGTAAAATTTGAGTCATTATATGAGTAAGTCTTTGGCACACAAACTTTGCTTAAAATACTAGGTTGTGTCTTGATGCTTTGAGGGGTGAGACAAACATGTCAGTGTCTATGTCTCATAATGAAAAGGCTGACATTATCAACAAAGCCAAGAGCACCATAATTTTATGTCTTGATTATAAGGCACTAAGAGAAGTTCATGAAGAGAAGATTGTTACGTCGATGTAGATATAATTGTATATGAGTAAGTTTTTAGGACACAAACTTTGTTTGAAACAATAATTATGCTCGTTTAGAATGACCAAGTAAAAAATGATAGTAAAGTAGTTAACGAAAACAAAATTCTAAAAAATCTAAAGAACATTGAGGTAAAATTTGAAGATGAAAATGAAACTTTACTTCTTCTTAATATCTTGTCTAAAAAGAATGAACATTTTAAAGATGTCTTACTATTAAAAAATAACATTATTATTCTTGAGGTAGTGCAAACCTAATGAGAACTTTATAAAAAAATTTAGAAGTTTCGAGACTCCAAAAGAGGACAATGAATTGAGTATGAAATAATTTTTACTAAATCATTATTATTCCTAAATTCTAAATTACGATATTTATAATATTTAAATATCTTATAATATCTATTGCTACATAAATTAATTTTAATTTTAAATTTAAACATCTAAATAACAAACTTTAAAATTTAACAAAAAATTCAATATAAACACTACCCAATAATAATCTAATGGTAACATTCATGTACTTTCGTAAATAAGATTTCTAGAACAACCACGGTTTCAATTTCCAAAATATAAAATTAAGAAACAGAATATTAACCTTAATGACAGAAATGATTCAATCTAATTGGACAAAAGCGTCCATCACCCCAAATCATAAAGACCAAAAGCAGATCAGTGAGATGACTTTAAACAAATTCACAATTGCCCTATCGTCACTGCCGTCGAGATAGATTCGTGTTGTGCGGAAAATGCGAAAAAAAAAATATACTATTGTAAAATTTAAACAATTTTACATCCCACCCTAGGACATCTGAGAAAGACAATCATAATCATATATTGATAATAAATAATCATATAGATTGTATTATAAATTTACAGGCTTAATTATATTTTTAATCTTTGTTCCGCACACCGTTTTTGTTATTATATATATACCCTTACAGCGCACTCTGAAACCACAGGGTCACAGGTTCTAATTCCGTAGAGAGAAAAGGATACAAGTGGTTTGGCGATGCAGAGTCTGCAGCAGAAGGCCTCTGAATGGAGTGGAGTTTCCACAGATGATGCTTTTGCTATTGACGACGCCGATTTGTTTCACACTCTCGGCCTCCAAACCTTCGTTACACTCTCTACCAATTTCTACAACAGGTCAGCTCCTACTTTTGTTTAAATTGTCCATGATTGAGATGAGTGTTTTTGATTTGGGAATTGTTGGATGCTTAGGGTTTATGATGATGATGAAGAGTGGTTTCGTTCAATATTTGGCAATTCAGATAAGGAAAAAGCTATCCAGAACCAGTACGAGTTCCTCGTCCAGAGGATGGTGTTGGGAAATATTGAGATTTCCCCCTAATAATATTGAATATTAAAATTAGAGAAACTAGACAAAAAAAATTTTGAACGGAGTTCAGCAAATAGCTTAATCTCCGGGCACCACACAATGGTACTACTTCTATTAAAAAAGGAAAAGAGAATGTTTTGGTACATTGAAATGGGAGGAGGAGGAGTTTTTTTTATAACTCACAACCTCCCCCCCTAAGAATAAACCCACTGATGTGGGACTTGAAGTTAGGCCAAAATCAACAAATCTCCACCTTGGCCTAATTTCAAGTCCACCAAATACAAATCTTCTCAAACA